>Ga0209137_1002219_pt1 | contig 17383 bp, 25 predicted proteins | sample SaaInl5LU_22_DNA_FD_184642 | JGI IMG/M metagenome (GOLD analysis project Ga0209137, IMG submission 184642) | Marine microbial communities from expanding oxygen minimum zones in the Saanich Inlet - ESP_105LU_22_DNA (SPAdes) (version 2) | ecosystem: Environmental > Aquatic > Marine > Intertidal... | reverse complement strand
TGTAGAGATCTAATATTGTTTGTAACTGATAAATCAGATTATACCAGGCATTGAAAGTGATGTCAAGGCTTTTTTTCACAAAATAGTAACTTTTTACAGTTGACATTTCAGTCAATATGTACTATATTATATCTAAGCAACATTAGGAGGCGCAGAGAAATGCTATGGCAAAACGCAAAACACGCAATTACGTAAACAACAAAGATCTTCTCGAAGCACTCATCAAGTACAAAGAAGAGTGTACAGAAGCAGAGGACGCAGGTGATCCGTTGCCACGAGTACCAGACTACATTGGAAAGTGTATCTATCAAATTGCTACTCGACTTGCAACGAAACCAAACTTCTCTGGATATTCTTATAAAGAAGATATGATTTCAGATGGAATTGAGAACTGCCTACTATACATTGGTAACTTCAATCCTGAGAAATCTCAGAATCCATTCGCTTATTTTACTCAAATTATTTGGTACGCATTCCTACGTCGTATTCAAAAGGAAAAGAAGCAAATGTATATCCGGTTTAAATCTTCGCAAAGTATGATTGCAACTGGCGGAACTTATGCCGGTGATGAGGTACAACTCAATCTTACTACAAGTGCAGACTATATGAATTCGTTTATTTCAGACTTTGAAGACAAGCTGCAAAAAGATAAGGAAAAGAAAAAGTGAAGATAGCAATCGTAACAGATATGCATATCGGAGTCCGTGGTGATTCCAAAGTTTTTGCAGATCATCAAGAGAAGTTCTTCTTAGAATGTTTCTTTCCATATCTTGACGAGCATGGTATTGATACTGTATTTGATCTAGGCGATACATTTGATCGTCGTAAGTTCATCAACTATGTATCACTAAAGCGTGGTAAAGAATTCTTCTTTGATCAGCTTGCAAAACGAAACATCGAGTATCATGCTTTAGTTGGAAATCATACGACATACTACACTAATACAAATCAGGTGAATAGTATGGATCTTCTTCTAAAAGAGTATGACAACTTCCATATCTATCAGCACGAAACAAAAGAGTTGACATTTGGATCAACTAAGTTTATTATGGTACCGTGGATTACAAAAGACAATAACCAGCATTGCTTTGATAGCATCAAGAACTCAGATGCTCATGTTCTTGCTGGTCACCTCGAGCTTAAAGGCTTTGAGATGCTGAAAGGTCAAGTTTGTACTCACGGTATGGATAAAGACATGTTCAGTAATTACGAGCAGGTTTGGTCTGGTCACTTCCATCATCCTTCTAAGTATGGTAACATTGAGTATCTTGGTGCACCTTACGAGATGACTTGGTCAGACTATCAGGGAAAGCGTGGCTTTCATGTTTTTGACACAGAAACAAGAGAGCTTACTCGAATTGATAATCCATTCCAGATATTCCACAAAATTGAATACGACGATAGTGATATGACAATTGAAGATATTGCTCACCTTGATACTACAAATATCAAAGACGCATATATCAAAGTGATTGTAAAGAACAGAACGAATCCTTACATTCACGACTTGTTTATCAACAAACTTGCAGACGCTGGTGCCACTGATGTAAAATCAATCGAAGACACCTTGAATATTGAAAGCGAGGGAATAGATGAGATCCTTGACGAAACTCAAGATACGAAAGACATACTTCATGCCTTTATCGATTCTTTAGAAACAAAGGTAGATAAAGTGAGTGTAAAGAGAGTTATTGATGATTTATATATTGAGGCACAAAGTATTGCATGAAGATATTATTTAAGGAATTACGTTACAAGAATATTCTATCCACAGGAAATTCTTTTACAACGATTCGTTTAGACGAAAAGACAAACACTCTAGTGAGTGGTACTAATGGCGCAGGCAAATCGACAATGCTTGACGCCATTGTGTTTGCTTTATATGGCAAACCTTTTCGTAAAATTAATAAGCCACAGCTTATCAACTCTATCAATCAAAAAGAATTACTTGTTGAGATTGATTTTGTAATTGGTCAAGCTCAGTACATGGTACGTCGTGGTATCAGACCTAACTTATTCGAAATGTATAAGAATGGTGAACTTATCAATCAAGATGCTGCGGCTCGTGACTATCAAACGTATCTTGAGAAAAACATTTTAAGATTAAATTATAAGTCGTTTACCCAGATAGTTGTATTAGGTAGCGCCACGTATGTTCCATTTATGGAATTACCAGCACACGGCAGACGTGAAGTTATTGAAGATCTTCTCGATATTCAAGTCTTTAGTACTATGAATACTCTTCTCAAAGAACATTTGATTGAGAACAAAGAAAAGATCTCTGAGAACAACTATCAGAAAGATCTTACAGAGTCTAGAATTGAATCTGCTGAAGCTCATAATGCTTCTATTCGTCAGATTCGTCAAGATGAAGTTGATAAGATCAAGGAGAAGATGAATGAGCATATATCTAAGATCGAGACAGAGAAAGCAGAAATTGAAAGCACTCAAGAAGCTATCGAAGAACTTATCAAAACAATCACAGACAAATCAAGTGTCAAGTCAAAAATCGACAAAGCTCGAAACTTAAATCAAGAACTCAATTCAAATCTGCGTAACTATATGAAAGAGCTTGCATTCTATCATGACAACGACAATTGCCCTACATGTAAACAAGGTATTGCTCACGAATTCAAACAAGAACAAATTACTACAAAAGATCAAAAGGTAGCTGAACTTGAAAAAGGAATTGACGAATTAACTTCAAAAGGGATTGGTTATGAATCAAGACTTGAAGCAATATCAGGAATTGAAGACGAGATTGCAGGACTTAACTTGCAAATTAGCGAACATCGAGCAACAATTAAAATCTCAAAAAATGCACTTGTATCTTATAAGACAGAACTTGACAAAGCTGAAGAAGAAGTCGAAGCGGTAGATCAAACTCAACTTAATTCTCTACGAGAAGCGATGCAGTCTATTGAAACTCAACAAACAGATTTATTTAATCATAAAGAAGTCTTGTCTGTGGTATCAACTATGCTTAAAGATGGAGGCATCAAATCAAAAATCATTCGTCAGTATATTCCAGTTATGAACAAACTCATCAATAAATACTTGAGTGCCTTTGATTTGTTCGTTGACTTTCAACTTGACGAAAACTTTAATGAGGTGATTAAGTCTCGCTTCAGAGATGCTTTCTCGTACTCTTCATTCTCAGAAGGTGAGAAGCTTCGTATCACTCTATCGATTATGCTATCATGGAGAACAGTGGCAAAACTTCGTAACTCAGTATCAACTAACTTATTGGTACTTGATGAGACTCTAGATGGTGCAATGGACGGTGTTGGTGTTGAGAACTTGATTGAGACTCTGCAAAATCTAAACGCAGAAGATAATATCTTCGTTATCAGCCACCGGGGCGATCAGTTCGGTGACAAATTTGAAGGACACATTAAATTTGAAAAGGTTAAAAATTTCAGTGAAATAGCAGCATAGAAAGGATCCCAATGTTACATTCAGTAGAAGATCTTATTAGAAGAATAAATGCTATGAAAGATAAAGCAATTATGGTTCACCGTCTTCGCAATGAGTTTTCTGAACAAGCAGAAAAAACTTACGACAAGGAGACATGCAACGAGCTTATCGCTGATATTCAAGCTTTAGCTCTTGGTATAGCCAACGACAAAGAGGGCGATGACATTATTACTGAGATGGATTCTTGGAAAGAAAAATGAAACTACTTAATCCCAAAAGCTATATTACAACTCACTTGCATGATAGAGATACTTATGCCACTATGGTACATGAGTTCTTCAACCTTGATACGTACGGTTGGTGGTATCAGGTAAAGCCAGGCGACGTTGTAATGGACATCGGTTCCTGTATTGGAATGTTTACTTGCAAAGCTCTGGATCAGGGAGCTAAACATATTTATGCAGTAGAGCCGAATATCAAAATGCTTCATACGACTATGGTCAATGCCATGCCAGCTATTTCAAGATCGGCAGAGCAAAGAGTAACTCCTATCAACGCTTTCATAGGCCACTCAGATCATGGGTTTGGTGTTAAAGGAGACCAGGCACCGCATAAATCATTCAAACAGATTATAGAAGAATATGAGATTGATCATCTTGACTTCTTGAAGGTTGACTGCGAAGGTGGCGAGTACGACATCTTTATAAAAGAAAACTATGACTTTTTACGCACCAAGGTGAACCATATTGCTATGGAAGTACATCTTGACGTATATCCTGAGGCACCCGAACGATTTATCAAGATGAGAGAGAAGTTCATACGAAAATGGCCAGGCTATGTTAGATTCATAAAGGCAGAACACAGAAAGAAAACATGGGACGACAACTATATAAGAGGAGACTGGCCAATAGGCTGGGGAAGCTCTTGGATGATTTATTTAACACGTCAGTGAATAAAATGGTTTACAAAGTGAACATTGTGTGTTACAATGTTAATTATATGATACAAACAGGTGAACATGTCTAAATTCTATACATCAGTCGAGCGTTTCATTAACGACATTCTAGTTCGTGGATATGAAAACGGCAGACCATTCCAACGCAAAGTCAAATTCAAGCCAACACTATATGTTCGTGCTCGTGAAAACGCAACACACAAATCATTGATCGGTGATGTACCTCTCGGTGCTACTCGTTTCGATAGTATGATCGATGCTCGTAACTTTATCAATCAGTACAAAGATGTACATGGCTTCGATATCTGTGGTACTATGAACTACGTCACCCAGTACATTCAAGAAGAATATCCTGGTGAGATTAAGTTTGATATGTCTAAGATCAACATTTGCTCTTTTGACATCGAGGTCGATATCTCGAACGGTTATGCCAACATCAATGAGGCTGACAAAGAAATTACTTCTATCGCCTACAAGTCTTCTAAGTCTAACACATATCACCTACTTGGTCGTAAGGACTTTGACAAGACGAAGACGATCACTGGTATTGATCCCGATGATATTTCGTTTATGAAATTCGATACTGAGATCGCATTGCTTGAGAGATTCATTCAGATCTGGCAGATGGAATATCCCGAAGTTATTACAGGTTGGAACGTTGAGTACTTCGACATTCAGTATATTGTTACTCGCATCATTCGACTTATGGGTGAAGAGAAGGCTAAGAAGCTTTCACCTTGGGGTCGTATCTCACCGCACTCAATCACCAAATTTGGCAAAGAACAGAAATCATATATCATTTCCGGCGTGACTGTAATTGACTATATGGATGCTTTCAAAAAGTTTGGTTATAAGTATGGCCCACAAGAATCTTACAAACTGGATCATATTGCTCACGTCGTTCTCGGCGAGAAGAAACTTGATTACTCTGAATATGGAAATCTTAATGCACTTTATGAACAAAATCCGCAACTATATCTTGACTACAACCTCAAAGATACTCAGCTCATTCAAAGAATGGAAGACGAATCTGGACTTCTTTCGCTTGTACTTACTGTTGCTTATGGCGGCGGGGTTAACTTCAGTGATGCATTTGGTACAGTAGGAATTTGGGAAACAACCATCTATCGTCGCTTGATGAAAGATAAGATTGTTCCGCAACTCAAAGGTGGGCCTGGCGCGCGAGCTGGTGAACTCGTCGGTGGCTATGTTAAAGATCCAAAAGTTGGCATGCATCCGTGGGTTGTATCCTTCGATCTTAACTCTCTGTATCCACACTTGATGCTACAATATAATCTATCTCCTGAAACTTATGTTGAAGATGATCGCCAATACGTATCACAAGAAATGGTACTCGATGGTTCATATCAAAACAAAACAGAATATGCAGTATGTGCAAACGGGGCATGCTTCCGGAAAGACAAGCTCGGCATCATTCCTGAGATCATTGATGAATACTACAATCGTCGTTCTCTGATTAAGAAAGACATGCTTCGAGTTGAGCAAGAAATCGAAAATGAAACTGACCCTACGAAAAAACGTCAGCTTCAATCTAAACAGACACAGCTTCATAACAATCAAATGGCTATCAAAATTGCTATGAACTCTCTTTATGGCGCAACTGCTAATATCTACTTCCTCTACTATATTAACGACATGGCTGAAGCCATTACAACATCAGGTCAGCTTTCAATTCGTTATGCTCAAAAGTCTGTTAACGAGTATCTCAACAAGATTCTCAAAACTGACGGTAAAGACTATATCATCTATATTGATACCGACAGTATCTATGTAGACTTCGGTCCTTTGGTCAAGGCATCCTTCGGCACTGTTGATATTGATCGTAAGAAAGGCGAAGAATTCCTTGATAAGGTTTGCTCAACTAAGATTGAAGAAATAATTGAAAAAGGTTACATTGATCTTGCTTCGAAGATGGGTGCATATCGTCAAGCTATGGTAATGAAACGAGAAAAGATTACTGATAAGTCAGTATTCATCGCTAAGAAGCGGTACATCATGAATACTCTCAACTCAGAAGGTGTTCATTACGAAACTCCAAAGATATCTGTAACAGGTCTTGAATCTGTAAGATCTTCAACACCAGAAGTTTGTCGTGATAAACTCAAAGAATCATTCAAAGTTATTATGAATGATGGTGAAGAAGCAATTCAAAATTTTATTAGCCAATTCAAATCTGAGTTCTTCAATCTTCCACCGGAGGATGTCGGCCGCAACTCAGGTACTGACAACATTGAGAAGTATACAGTTAGTGGTACTTACAAGAAAGGTTGCCCGATGCATGTCCGTGGCTGCATCCTATATAACCAGTATCTCAAACAAAACGGCTTGTCGAATCGTTATGAATCTATTACATCAGGCGACAAGATCAAATTCGTGTATCTCAAAGTACCGAATCCAATCAAAGAAAACATCATTTCGTTCCCAGCGGTTCTACCAAACGAATTCAATCTTAGACCGTATGTGGATTATGAAACTCAATTCAACAAAGTCTTCCTTAGTCCTCTTGAGTCAATCCTTGAAGCACTCGGATGGTCTTCTGAGAAGACAAACACGATAGAGGAATTTTTTATATGACACAACAAAAACTTGCTCAGCTTGAAGCCGCATGGCGTTATCAAAACACAATCGTGGATGCGTTAGAAGCTGAAAGAGCGCCGGACAAATATATTACCAAAGCTAAAAAAGAACGTTTAAGAATTAAAGATATGATTGCTAATTTAAAAGGAGAAAGATAATGACTGATATGGTTAATGACATTTATATGATGCATAATAAATTTGGCGTAAAAGAATGGTTTGAAAAAAACAAAAACCATAAAGAGCTTATGCGCAAGTATCTTACTTTCCGTATGTTGATGGTTCATGAAGAATTGCACGAAACCCTTACGGCTATCAATAATGGCGATGCTGAAGAAATCGTTGATGGTTTAATTGATATGATTGTGTTTGCTATTGGTACTCTTGACGTTATGGGTGTTGATGCAAATAAAGCATGGGATGAAGTTTATCGTGCCAATATGGCAAAGGAACCTGGTGTAAAGCCTGGTCGGCCGAACCGTTTTGGTCTGCCTGATTTGCTAAAACCAGCAGGGTGGACACCACCTTCGCATGAAGGTAATCACGGCGAATTAGATAAAGCCTTGTAAGTTTTACATTACTGTCACAAAACTTTTAGGTTTCTGTAATAAATAATTTAAGGCAAGGTGGTAAATACCTTGCCTTTTTTATGTGAGCGACGGGGTAAAGCCGTCAAGCAAAAGGAGAACTAAATGGAACTACTCACAATGTGGAGTCTTATCGGATTCCTGCTTGCTGCATACGCAGTAATCGCCAACGATTCAGTACAAACTCTCGGTACTTGGATGGCATCAAATAACGAGAGATTTAACTATAAAGTATTATGGGCCGCAGCATCTGCGGTTTTGTTATATACACTATGGTATGGTTGGTATATGAATGGCGGTGATATATCATATGGCCGCTTGAATAAGATCCCATTCCAAGATGTACAATGGTATCATGCTGCAGCACCAGCAATCCTTGTTTTACTTACACGGATGGGTGTACCGGTTTCAACATCATTTTTGGTTCTATCAGTATTTGCTTCAACCTTTGTGTTGGAAAAGATGCTTATGAAATCAATTATGGGTTATGGTGTAGCCGCGGCATTTGCTTATGCTGTATGGTTTGCTATCCATAAGTACTTTGGTAAATGGTATGATGAAACTCAGCCAGTATCTGAAAGTAATAAGAAATTTTGGCGTGTTGCCCAGTGGGTAGCAACTGGTGGATTATGGTTTACTTGGTTATCGCATGATATTGCTAACATCGCGGTATTCCTGCCACGAGTAATTCCTATAGACTTAATGGTGTTTATCAGCGTTGTGTTTGTTGCAGGCCTATTCTTTATGTTTAGAGAAAAAGGTGGTAAGATCCAAAAGATTGTTTTGGAAAAGCATAATACTCGTTATGTTCGTTCAGCAACATTGATTGACTTGTTTTATTGGTTATGCCTATACTTCTTCAAAGAACTGAATGATATTCCTATGAGTACAACTTGGGTCTTTGTTGGTTTACTTGCAGGTCGTGAGTTGGCTATGGCAACATACTTTGGTAAAAAGAAAACCAAATCAGTATTTCCGTTAGTTGCTAAAGACTTTGGAAAAATGATGGTTGGTCTTGGCGCCTCAGTAGCATTAGTATTACTAATCCATTACGTTATCAATCCTACATAACATTATGTTTCACTAATGCAATGTTAACGATAACATCATAAAACAGTGGGACCTTCAGACATAAATAATATTTTATAGAGGAGGTCCCACCATGTGCAGCCCGTTTGTACGTAAAGAAGCCAACCGGTTTAATTGGATGATCAAAGGTCAGCTGATTAGCAAAAAAGAAAGTGATTCTACTGTAGAACGTATATATGATTCATATTTCAAAAGGTTGTGGAATAACAATGAAAATTATATCCACGAAACCGGCTTTGAAGCAGCTTGGATAGCCCGCGAAGCTGAAATGTTTACCGAAGAAATCCAAAAAGTTGCAGTATTAGGCGGTCATTACGACTAATTTTTTTTAACTTTTTTATAAGCCATTGATTTCATTACAAACGTTTTTTCATTTATTTTGAAAAAAGGGTTGACATTGCCCTGCAAAAGTACTATATTATTAATATAAGGAAAAACAAAGGAAATCAAAATGTCACGTATCGTACACCTAGACAACGGCTCAGCAATCCACGCAGATATCATCGAGTGCTTTGATAAAGCAACTCAAAACGAATTCAATCGTCGTCCTGGCGTTGGTTCAACTGATTTCTGGAATTTCGTTGAGTCTGATATGTACATGGGTTTGTCTGACTTCTACAAATCAACATATATCGATGAGGCATTTGAAAAGCTTGCTGACGATTTCGATCTAAACATTGCTTGGGATCGCTTGCAAGTTCTTAAAACTGATTATCTTGGAATGGAGGCGAGTGGTAATGGCTAAATATGATGAGAGGCATGGTGGTCCTTATGATCGTGGTTCTGCAGACAGCTACTATGGCCGTGGTTATCAACCTCACTACTTCGTAGGTGCAACATATCAATCTAACGCTGTGATGATAGACGATATGACACCCGAAGAAGTTATAGCATATAGAGCAGGATATGATGATAATGAAGAAGCAGGTCACTTCAAAGACTGGGGTTAAAGTCAACGGTAAACTATTCAATTGTGTTTTAGATGCAATTGAATACCGTGATCTTTTAGATGCTCATTACATAAAGGTTGTTTGGGAATATGTCTGATATTGATATTCCAGTAGCAAAAAAATTGCAGCTGTTACAAAACCTTAACAAAACTTGCGCGCGAGTTTCATAAATAATTTGAGTTAGTATTTGACGAGGCATGATTATGAAATTTGTGTGTGGACCGCAGTGGGATGAAAGGATCGTGAATTTATCACCAGCTAAAAAGATTGGTGTTCTAATGTCCTCTGGTGCTGATAGTACCACTCTTTTTAAATTATTAACGGATAACTTTCCGGATACAAAGATAAGAATATTTAATATTCAAACTAGTGAAGATCCCCACAAACCACTAATAGAAAACATTCTTAAAAAATTAAACGTTTCAACAGAGTTGGAAATAGTTGGTCAAAGCCGTTGGCACTGGCCAATGACATCTCATTATCCTAGACTCTGTAGAGCTTTTCAGGAAATAAGAGATAATACAGATTGCGAAGAACTTTATTGCGGTAATATATTAACGCCACATCCTCAATGGTTTCCAAGATGGAATCCTGAGCAAAGAGGTATTGCTAAAAGACCTTGGTTAACAAACGACTCTTTTCTTAAAAATCCTTTTGAGCATATTGAAAAATATCATATAATTGATTTAGCTAGAAGAGGTAACTTTGATTGGATATTTGAACACACTATCTCTTGTAATATTAGTGCGGATACTCCCTGCGGAGACTGTATGGGATGCAGAGAATTAGAATGGGGATTCGATCAATTAGACAATGAACAGGGTACAACCCTAGATGAAATGACTAAGGAAGCTGTAATGAAATATGGTGATATAGGATGGTAACTTTAAAAGATAAGTATGACGAAGCTTCAGAGTGGTACGAACAAAAATATGTAGAAGGTGGATGGGAAACAAATCCATACATGAAAGACGAATACGATGCCCACCAGTTTTGGATGTCAAACGGAGAAGTTGGTAGAATTATTTCTCTTGGAATAGGATCTGGCCAAGACATAGAAATCCTAGGTAATCCTCATCCAAAAACTTTTGTTGGCTATGACATGTCAGAAGGCATGTTAAATAATGCTCATAAAAAATTTCCAGAATATACATTTAAACTGCATGATTGCAAAGATTATTTTGAAGATCATTGCGACATTCTAGTTTCAATGTTTGGTACTCCAAATTATATAGGACTATCAAAGCTATTGGGTCATTATAGGAAGCTCAAAGCTAAGCATGTGTTCTTTGTTTTTTACAACGAGAATTATGATGACGGCTTTGGCGAATATTATCATAAGTATACAAGAGAAGAATTAGAAAAAGTTTTAAGTACTTTTAATCCAATCATAGAACCACTCAACGAGAATTATTATATTGTGAAATGGTAGACTTTTTTGAATTAGAAGATTTAGGCTTTGCAGTATCAGACAGAGTATTTGATAGAGATGAAATCATTTCTTTAAATGAAGTGGCAAGTAAATTACCGCCATTTGTTGGTATGCTTCAAAATTTTGAATGGATGAATCCCGAAAAAGCTTCTCAAAAAAATTTAGATTGGGCTTATTATTGGTCACAAATTCCAGAAGACAATTCTTATATCAATGATGTTATACTCCAAACATTAAGTCAAGTAGCTGATAAGGTAATCTTAGATGACTGGGGATGGCAAATGACTAATCGATATATCATATCTAATTTTAAACATGATTGTCCTATCAGAGTTCATTTAGATGCTCCTTATGTTTGGCCACAAAAACCAGAATTACGAATGGATGATTACTTAGAAGAAGCTCCTTTAAGTATTACCTTCATGGTTCCATTAATTGATTTTACAAAAGAAAATGGATCAACTGGATATGTACCAGGAAGCCATAAGTATAGATACGATCCACGAGATTTGCTTAGACCAGATTCCGAGCCAAGCCCTTATGATAGATTTTTTGAAGATAACTACATGCAAGCAGATGTAGAGTGTGGAAGGTTTATGTGTTTTTATGGAAATACTTTGCATAGTGTAATGCCGAATCGAACTGATATTCCGAGAAGAGCTATAATTCTAAGAGCAATCAGACAAGACGCTCTTAACGAAATGAGTAGGATGAACTTGGGTTGAAATATATTATAATACAATCATTTGTTGGTAGAGGCACTTGGCTTCATGTAAACGATGAAAACGAGTTGACGAGTTTATACGATGACATTTTAATACCATCTTTTGCTCGTTATTGTGAAAGACATGGTTATAAGCATGTTGTTTATAGAGATCAAATTGATTTAATCGAAAAGGCAAACCAAAAATACGGAGATCACCACGGAAATTTGTATCATCAATATTTGTCAGCACTTAATCATAAAGATGAAGATATAGATTTTTTCGTATTTCCTGATGCTGATTTTTATATTACACAAAAAGCAAAACCTTTTCCTGAAACTCGATACATAGCAGGTGCTCCTTGGAAAGAAGAAGATCTGATACAAAGAGGAAAGGATCCCAAAACCTTTAAAGCAATTTACGGCGGTATTCAAATCATGACTAAGGAAGCTGCTATTGAGTTAGCTACATATTTGGAAGCTCGATTTACGAATTACATTGTGCATGATAAACACATTCAAATGCATCCCAACATGCTTACTGTTGGTGATTGGCTAACTCAAAATAATATTGAAACAGAACATCTTTCTTTTTATTATAATTACATTTTAGATGATATTGCAGATAGGCCTTGGACAGATGAAGACAGTCAAGCAGGCTTTTGGCATTTATATGGAAAGAATAAACATGAAAAGCTTGACTATATTTTTTATCATATGGATGGGATGTAATGTTTAGAGTTGTTTGCGCTAAATGGGGAAACCTTTATACCGAGGACGATGTAAATTCACTATATGAAAAGGTGAAAAGAAATTGCAGTGTTGACTTTGAGTTTGAATGCTTTGATAATTTAGATGATTCTTGGGAGCAATATAAATTAAAGCATTATAGGGCCTCGGCACAACCAACATATAGAAGAGAAGAAATCCAAAACGGATATCATCGAGACGACTTTGGTGGCATTCCACACTATCGAAAAATAACAATGTTTGAAGCTGACAAAAAGTTTAATTCAAACGATACATTATTGTACCTAGATTTAGATACAAATATATCAGGCGACCTTGCATATTTTTTTGAAGAACTCAATAATGAAAAACCTTATTTGGTTTGGAACTATTGGTACGAAGGTAATGATGGAGAAGAATGGAAGCGCCAGTATCATATCACTCGTTGCCCTTTGTTTAATAGCTCGGTAATGGTGTGGAAGCCAGGTCAAAATAAACCAATATATGATTTTGTCTTAAAGCATATCGATGCATGTTTCTTTACATATCCTTCTATGGATACTTTCATGTTTCATCAGTTTGGTCCATATAGTTATGGAAGCAGAAAAAATCATTTTCAGTATTATAATCAAGGAATTGTTACCACTCAAAAGGTACTCAAAGAATACGAAAAGCCTGGCATTATTCATATGCTCGAAGGTTTAAGCCATGAGGAAAAGAAAAAATGGTTGACGTAAATACTCATCATCTTCATCTTTTCAAGTTTGACTATCCTTGGTTTTATTCTAATATATGCGATCAAGTTTCTGCTTCAGAATACGAAATACAGAAATGGTGGGCAGATAGAATAGATGTAACAGGCAAAGAAGTCAATATTCTAAATTCTGGTTTTGGAGCATATGCCTTACCCTTTTGTATAGAAAAAGGAGCAGCCTACACTCGCCTTATAGATATGGATCCAATCACAAAAGAAATATCTCTGCAAGCAAACGAGGGTGGTTCATGGTGTCACATGATGATGGATGTTACTTTTGATTATAAGAACATTCCTGAGGCAGACGTCTACATCAATACGAGCTGTGAACATAGTTACCATATGAAAAAGGTAATACCAAATAATAAATTATGCGTATTGAGCGGCTGCGATTTAACTAAACGTGGTCATATTAACTTGATAAGATCGTGTGATGATCTTGTAGAGCAAGCTGGTCTTTCAAAGGTTATTGATACAAACAAAATGACTTTCCTATACGAAGATGAACTTGGGCGTAGAGAATATAGCCAATATTTTGTAAAAGGAATAAAATAACTGTTGACATTCATTATGAAATGATTTATAGTGATTCTATAAACAGAAAGGATAAAATATGAAACTCTTCACTCAGATAATCGCAGACCAAATTCCTCAAGGTCTAGACCGTTACGATCAAATCTTTGCAGCTAAGAAACTTATCCTTGCAACAGATTCTGCTATCCTAGCTACATGCAGAGAGACTCTAGAAGAAATTGAAGAAATTATCTTTCAAAGAGATCGCTTAGATTGATTCTATTGTACTAATGGTACATTACATCATTAATCCAGTGTGACATTTTTGTCAATAACAAGAAAAGTACTGCAAAAGGGTTGACATTTCAGCCCTTTTGTATTATATATATCTAGTGAACGTTGAAACAAAATAAAAACGGATCGGACCGCGGGGCAGTACCGCGCACCTCCACCATAGATACATTAGCGTCTTTTGAGAGTAATAGGTCTCTGGGACAGTCTTAGGATCCTCCCTTTGTTCTCGCCAGTGTATCTTTGATGGGGGTGAACAAGGATCGACGAACGGAATAGTTGAGTGGAGTTCACCGTGTTGGCCTACGTTATTCAGCCAAAACTACTAAATGCAAACGATAACTTTGCACCATCTGGTTACGCACTAGCTGCATAACACAGGGGGTTGGCCACTTACCTAGCAACAGAAAATGTGGCACATCACACATTCAGTAAAAGTAAAGAAAGGGACAGGATGTTTAATAAACTACTACTTACAACAGCGCTAGTCTGCACAGCGGGCTCAGTAATGGCCGCAGACATTGGTGGCGAAATCACAACTGAGATCAAAGAAAACGCAGCAGGCGATTGGGGTGCTACAACATCCTTCGACCTAGGTATCGCATCAATGGGTACAGCGGTACCCGCATTTGCAGCCATCGATCTAGACATGAACACCGACGGTGACATTGAGCTTGACGAATGGCAAGTTGGTACAGTGGTAAACGGAGACGCAATGATCTCATTTGGAGATCAAGGTAATGTTTGGATCGATTCAGAAGACGGTTCAACATTGGCTGATCCAGCCATGAAAGAATCTATTGCAGTTAAAGCCCTTGGAGCACAAATGGCCTTTAGCTGGAAAGATATCGAAGCGGATGTAACAGACATCGAAACAGTAGCCGGTATGTATGAAATGAACCTAGGCTATGTATTTCTACAGGCAGCAGGTTCTTATAACATGGACACTGAAGAATTTGCGATTGGTTCTCGCAGCGATTATCTGTTGGACGACAATATCGGTCTTGGTGCTGCAGTCACTTATGACTCAGGATCAGAAGATATTGGTTTTGAAGTAGATGCAGGCGCTTACGGTGCTACAGTATTCGTAAACGGCGACCAGGATGAAATGCTTCAAAACGTAGGTGGTTCTTACACTTACGGCTTCGCAGGGATCGAACTCGAAGCAGGAGCGTCATATAACCTAGACAGCGAAGAACTAAAACCTACTGCGTCCTTGTCGTTCAACTTCTAAGTTGAGATAAACTTGCAGAAAAAACTTAGTAGCGGGGCCTTTCGGGGCCCCGTTTGTCGTTATAAATAAAAATAGGTTTTAATCAGCGGAGGCTTGTAATGTCACTAAAATTGAAAGAGCTTACTTGGGCTCACCACCAATCTGCTGAACGGCGTAAGTTCGCTAAACATCTTATTAGCGGCAATATTGAGCCCAAACTCTATCACAAATTTTTATGTTGCCAGTACTTAAACTACGAAGCGCTGGAATCTAAAGTAATCATTCCCCCAAATTTGCAACCGATTAAGAGGTCCAATCGTATTTGGACTGACATTCGTGAACTTGAAAACGAGTATGAATTAGAGCCTGATGGTAGCTATCCACCTTCTGTAGAGAAATACGCCAGTCATATACACACTCTTGCCAATATCGATGCTAACGATAGACTGTTAGCTCATATGTACGTAAGACACTTTGGTGAACTACATGGTGGTCAGATCATCAAAAAGAAAGTGCCCGGCTCAGGCAAGATGTATGAGTTTGAAGGAGATACTAAAATCCTTATTGAGGAATTCCGAAAGCTCTTGCATGACGATATGGCAGATGAAGCTAAGATTTGTTTTGACTTTGCGTCAGAATTATTTGATGAGCTTTCTGAAGAAATTAGTTGACAATCTAACCATATCTTGATATAATATAATTGTTAACAGCCAACACATAGGAGGTATCTTATGCATAGAGAAGTTGCATTCGAAGAAGTAACAGTCAAACCACTTACACGTCTCGAAGAAGTAACAGTCAAACCACTTACACGTCAACAACGAATGGGTAAGAGTGAAGCTGCTAGAAAGCGACGAAGAACCCTAAAAGAGGTTCGTGAAACTAGGCTAATGAATACATTTGCAAAAGCTCGTAGAGCAAGAAAGCGTAGATAATAGATAATGGAAACTTTAACAGTTAACGAAGATCCCCAAACAGGGGATCTTTACTTGCAATTCTCAGACGATCTTCTAGAAAAATTAGGATGGGAACCAGGTGACAACCTTGCTTGGATTGATAACGAGAACGGAACTTGGACACTAAAAAAATATGACGCATCCACTATGGAAGAGACTGAATCAGTACTCTGATTTTATATTTAATGAATTTGATGAGTACTTCGAGCGCTGGGATAATCCTAGTTACACAGAAGATATGCACTTTCCTGGTTGGACCGATACCTTTTGGCATTCCGATCAAGTGTATAAAGCTCATCTAAAAACAATCATTCCTGAAGATGGTAAAGGCCTCTGGTTGATGCATGTTAATGTGTTCCCAGAGAGATACATTGAACTGCCCATCTTAGGATTTGATATTGTAGCAGGCCCAAAAAAGATTACAGGATCTTTTATGGACTATAGTCCCTTACACGGAGTCCCACATCCTTACACAGATTTCATGTCTCGAACAGTAGAAAACTTAGAGTGGAACAAACAAAGAGAACTTCCACCTTGGGCTAAAGAAATCTTTTCAGATCATATGATCGCCGTAGGTAACATAAACACCGATGAAGAATTAGATCAGTTTATTGATGTAACTTCACAGCTTCTAGAATTCTACTTGGAAAACTTAGAAGCCAACTCGTTTGACTCACATAGAGATACTTTACCTTTATTAAACAAGTATTGCCAAAATCAAAAATTAAATCCACATTTGCACCGATCTATTTTAGCAATGGGTATATCCGAAGAAGATAAAGATGCTTATGTCAACAATGTCTTATTCGAGGAGATTTAAATGGCATTTTTAGTACATCCCTTACCGCCAGTTGCAGTATACGTTAAGATGGAATATCTATATGATTTAGAACCAGGTCATCCAAGCTGGGGTAATTTGACACCGGGCATTTGGATCAGCGTTAAATCAACACAGGCAAAAGCATTATATTTTGAAACACTACTTACTGATTATGGCGCACTATATGATAAACTACCGATTTCTGCGTTTGTATGGAAAGAAGACTTCAATCCTGAAGACCAACTCCCACTTGACGTTCTTCAGCTATGGGATTGCTTTGACTATGATATTACTGTTATTGAAAAGCCAATCTTGTGTAGGTGTGAGTTCTTCGGAAAAGATAAGAAGATGCACAGCGGCGAGTACGAATTCACTAT
>Ga0209137_1002213_pt1 | contig 17413 bp, 15 predicted proteins | sample SaaInl5LU_22_DNA_FD_184642 | JGI IMG/M metagenome (GOLD analysis project Ga0209137, IMG submission 184642) | Marine microbial communities from expanding oxygen minimum zones in the Saanich Inlet - ESP_105LU_22_DNA (SPAdes) (version 2) | ecosystem: Environmental > Aquatic > Marine > Intertidal... | reverse complement strand
TTCAGCATGTGTTTTGTCTATTCCGGTGTCGACAACACCAACCTTGACGCCACTGCCGGTGTAACCATAGTCATTTAGGCTTAAAGCGTTGACGGTGGCCAAGCCTGCCTGAGCATTATATTCCGTACCATAATCTCCCGAAATGGTGTTACGGTAGGTGCCATCAGAGATACCACCACCCCCACCACCACCACCGCCGCCAGCCGCAGCGGCAGCTAAACCACCCAGAACTGCTCCGCCCCAGCCGATTCCAGAACTTTCTGCAGCTGAGGCTGTTTTTTCTACATCAACCTTTTCTTCAGCCGTGGTTTCTTCAGTTGCTACCTCTTCAGTTTTTTCTTTGTCATCTTCAGGCTTTTCATCTGAAGCTTTTTCAATCGTTTCCTCACCACCACACAATTCTTTATAATCTGCAGGGGAGATCTCTAGTTTTTGGGCATCCTCTACCAACTCAGTAATGTCAGGTGATTTGCTCCAAATGATTTGACCGTCACTGCTAACTTCTGTGACGGCAACACAGGCTTTTTCTTGCGCTTGGATAATGTGTATTGGCGTTAAAAATGTTGAAACGGTAAAAACTGAAACCGCAAGCTTTTTAGAAAAACTCATAGCCCACCCCTCACGATAAACCTCATTTATAGAGTTAATTTTGTGTGTAAGTTAACTATGAGTCAACAATTAGATGGCCCACGTTTCGCTTATATCTCTCTTCTATAGATTGCGGCCCTGCCAGAACTAGCACCTCGCTTACCCTCTTGAACACGGGTGACAGCACCTATCTTCATCAGCTTATTCATGATTTTTGGCACTTGTGTTCTAGAGCAACGCCCATATTTAGCTGCTGTTGCATGTGGCCAAGCAATCGTATCATCCTTTAGGCACCGGCGTTTAATCTGACCCCACATGTAATAGACATTTTTGTCTGGGTCATCGATTAATGCCGCTTCAATACGGTCTAGCTTTTGATGCTTATCAATCCGTTTTTGGATATAGTTACGAAGACCAGACATCTGGATTTCTGTCAAAGGCGTGCCATTATCAAACTGCCCAGCTAACTCCACAGCTTTCAACGCTATTGCATGCTCATCTGCAAATGCCTCTGCGAAATCAAAGGCACATTTGGCAGCAGCAGAAAGCAACGGATTATTATCAATAAAGGCTTCACCCTTGTTGTCACGTTGATGTTCTTTTTGAGCATTTCGTCGCTTTAGGTCTTTTAGCATCTTGCCACGAGGCTTGGGCTTAAGCATTGGTTTAATTGCCTCATAGAACTCATCAAGCGACTGGTATTCTTTTTTGTTTATTTTGCCTTTGACTGAATGATGCTCGTCCTTAGCATTGTCATAATAATATTGTGTCCAATGGGTTCGGCTTTGTTCAAGTTTGGGAAATGATTTACATCATGACAAAAGAAGAGGGCTAAGTCTCAACAGACGGTGAGCAAGCGCATCATGGCAACATAGCTGGTATGCGTCTAATAAGACGGCCAGAGACTGTGACAGAGTCGACACTTTCTGACATCTTTGCCTTTCGGCTTAAAGGTAAGGCCGTGTTCTGCTTTGACAATAAGCACTGGTATTTGTGGAATGGTGAAAAATGGCAGAGGGACAAACAAAAGCAGATGCTCCTGCATATTGTGGAGTTTGTTCAGGAAATTGCCTCGCCTATTTTAATTTTGAATTGCAATTTCTCTGCGCCAGATGTAAAGACCAGACAAAATCGTTAAAGCACTGCCAAAAAACATCATTGCATTTATCTGCTCGCCAAGGATTAAAATGCCCGCTGCTACAGAAAACAGAAGTCGAGTGTAACGAAACGGGATAACAACAGATACATCTCCCAATCTGACAGCCTTCGTTGTAAAGAAAAAACCTAAAGAACCAGAGGCGATCATTGCCGCAAGTATGGCGGTCATCCATATGTCAGGCACTATGGCTCCCCCTGAAACAATGAGTAAAACACTACCGCTTATGATAAATAATACTGACGTGTAAGACGATAGAAGTAGCGTTGAAAAATTGTCTCGAATTAGCTTAGTCGTGATATCTCTCAACGCCATACCTACTGCAGCAATCAATACAAGGGTCGTTGTGATATCATAAGTAGCAGCACCAGGTTGGATGATAAATAAAGTTCCCAAAAAACCAATGACGATGGCCAACCATCGCCTCGCACCAACTCTCTCTCCAAGAAACAAAGCTGCTGCGGCGGTAACCATCAGCGGTACAGTTTGAATCACTGCTCCAATAATGGATATGGGGACAAATACTAATGCCAAGCACATACCATTAATGGCAATGAGGTCCCCAATATTTCTCAACACCACTGCAAGGTTAGTGAATGGTGATAGGCGAACAGACTCTCCCTCAATACGCATGATCCCCAAAAACACCATTATCGAGCCTACACCAAATATAATCATTACTTGTCCGAGCGGTAATGTTTGGCTGGCGATTTTGATCAGTAAATCACATACGGTTAAACAACCCATCCCGATAATCATTAGGATTATGCTTTTCAGATTTGCACTCATAATTCCTCACACACCGGCCACAGCGCCAATGATGGGATCAGCCTCAAGCAAGCGCAGCTGACCATGACCAAACCATCAGTTAAAAGATTTTGACACGCCAATTGAAATTGAGATTTTGGGCGGTGTCACACATTGCTTTTCAGTCTGAAGCGCCCTGATATGACGACGGCGGGCTGGGGCATTTTCGCCAAGTTCGGCAGCGAAATCAAATTCAGCTTTTAACGCGGCGCAATCAAGGGCTTCATCCCCATCGCGGGTGAGAATTGACCGATCAAGCGGCGCGCAACCAAGCAACAAAAAAAATAGCATTACCCTTACGAAACGCATGGCAACCCCTTTACAAACACCCAAGTGATGGTCTCAGAAACAGCCTCCAGATCATCCAGTCTTACAAGTCAATATCCCGCGGCCAAACCCGCCAGTTTTGCCACCAGCCGGTTGCCTATGGCTTGAACGCAACAACCGGCGCACCGCCTGCGATCCAGCCAACAATACCGTCACTCAGATGGGTGACATCACTGTAACCAAGCTGGCTGACAAGCGCATTGCCGATAATGCCGGTTCGGTTTCCGGTACGGCAATACAGCATGACGGGCGTATCTGGCGTTGGCACGATGGCGGTAAATTTTGTCTGAAATTCCGAATGCAACTGCCCTGATTGGGTAAAGGCGGTAATGGTATGCGCACCTTCGATAATTCCGGTTTCTGCCCATTCTTCAGCGCGGCGGATATCAATCACCACAACACCGTTTTTCTTCGCCGCCTTGAAATCGGCAGCTGTGGCATTACCCAGTTTCGGCGGTATGGCAACAGAAACCAGCTCGACATCGAAAACCAATGTCGCATTTGGCGGGATTACCCCACCGGCACCCGCCGCACCATAGCCAAGCTCTGGCGGGATTGTCAGAACCCGCTTTTCGCCAATCTTCATGCCCACAATGCCCTGTTCCCAGCCCGGAATAACCTGCCCGCTGCCAAGGGTAAAGCTGAACGGCGTGCCGCGTTTTTGGGAATCATCAAAAACGGTGCCATCGGTCAGGCGTCCTTGATAATGCACTGATACCTGCATCCCGTTCTTTGCTGTTTCACCATCGCCCTCGGCAATGACCTCAAATGATAAATCGGCCGCGTTCACACTAACCCCCAAAAATAAACATACCGGCAAAAAGGCAAGGACTCGCCCAAGGCCTTTGATCCAGTGAAGAATTTTCATCAATTTCTAACCCTTTGGTAATGAGCCGACTAAACAACAATTCATTAATCACATTATTTGACTGAAGATGCTAGTCCCCACCGGCCCAATTGGTAGTCCAAAATACGTATTTTGTGACCCAGTTTCTGGATTTTTAGCCTAATATTTAAGATGACTTTTTATGTATTAATTCCACAAAACCCTGCAAAGAAAATATCATTTGTAAGAAAATTGGCAGTTTAATTTGGCATTACTGTTGGGTTATGAAAACATTGACCAGACAGAAAGAGACACTGCGGCCAATAGGCAGAGTGCAACTGACAAATTAATTAGTCTTTGAGTTCGAACGGACAACTCTAATCGATTGATTTTTAGTCCCACAAATAACCAAAGACCGTGGAGTAAAAACCAAATAAAATTTGCAATTATCAGCTTAATCCAAGTTTCGATGATTAGGCTTTCAGGGTAAAAAGCGAAACCGCTGAAAAGTGCTGTATTAACCGCATATGCTTTTGGATTGATAAACTAAAGTGTTAAACCGGATATAACTCCCAGTTTTGTAATATGGATAAATGCAATTTTTGAGCCGGCAATAGCAATGCTTAAGAATAGATAAACAAGATATACAACAGATATAATCAGCAACATCGTTCGAATAATTGTGTCTGCCAAGACTGCAGTTGCAAGGACCGAAATAACCGCAAAGCAAACAAGGTTAGTGCCAAGGAACAAACCAAAAAGGTACCGAAATCCTTGCCGCCAACCATATGCGGCTCCCAATCCTGCCAACGATAACACGCCTGGCCCAGGTGTGATTATTAAAAGAAAAACCGCAAGGGTAAATGTTAGCATTTATTGAGGCCTATAAATTTTATCTCTCACATCAATATTTTCTAAAAGTAACTCGGAGAAATGTTAATGATTCAATCAACTATCGATCATATCGTTATTGGCGCAGCAGATTTAGAAAAAGCAACAAAAAGTATTGAGCAGTTTATAAAAGCTGATTTTTCGAGTGGTGGAAAGCATCCATTGATGGCCACACATAACCGCTTAATTAAACTTCAAAATTCAATATACATGGAAGTTATATCTATAGACCCCGGCGTTACAATGCCTCAATCTTCAGGCCACAAAAAGCGTTGGTTCTCGCTTGACTCGCGGTCCACAAAACGCCGGTTATCACTGGCACCACAACCTTTGTGCTGGGTTGCCGCCGTTGATAATGTCGAACAAGCAGTATCACATTGTGGTTACAACCCCGGTAAAATTATTGAGGTAACAAGAGACGACTTACGATGGAGATTAACAGTCCCAGAGAATGGGAAATTATCTTTTGATGGCGTTTTACCTATTTTAATTGAATGGCCAAATGGGAAAAATCCTGCCGAAAGAATGCCGGAGAGCAACGTGTGTTTACAGCAACTGACCTTATTTCATTCAAATCCAAAAAAAATCAAAGGCATTTTATCCAAGCTAAATATTTTAGGCCCAATAAATATTGAACTTGGAGAACCAAGAATACAATTCTCTTTCAAAACCGCGAGCGGAAAAAGCATTGTTTTTTGCGAAAACTGTCTAGCTGATATCCAATCATCCTCCTGACATACCTGACATAATGTGCCGGAAAATCACGCTATTTTATGTGCGCGCGGTATTTTTTGGACCTTTTTATTTTTTACAACCAGCTATTCAAAAAACCGGGGCACTATTGATCTAACTAGGGCGCGCCGTTTATTGATAGTTCACGTTAGCTATCGCGCGGTGCCTGAATGCGATTTTTCATGCTGTAGTCTCGTCTAATCAAAAATAATTCTATTTTGTCAATTGAGTCTGTTGATATTAAGGAGGTAAGCGGCTTTACAGAAGGTAAATCATTTGGAGTCACCAAAGTTATAAACTGGTCTGACGCTGATAAGCCGTTATAAGCACCATCCAAAACCGCATGCTTATTAAACGCAGTATTAGAAATAACTGTCCTACTTTGTATGCTTACCAACAACGCATCTGACTTCGAGGTTAACTCAAAATTTGTTTCGGTTACTAAATTAGCTTGCCAGCAGGCTAGCCTCTGTCCAATTCGAATTCTGTAATCTTTGAAATGCTTCTTAATGCCAGCCTTTTGCGCCAGGCGATGCTGTTTATTTTGCCGCCAATTTTCAAGTGATTTTTCACTATCCCATAATTGATGAGATAAAAGACTGTAATCATCAAGCTGGGCTCTATATCGGTTTAACCAAATCAGCCCATCATGTTTTTCCAGTTCGGGTTTAAGCTTCTCAACATATGAGAAATAATGATTTAAATGACCAGGGTTTGGAGCAACTTCAAAAAATAAACCTATGGGCGCTTTATTGCTTTTAGGCATATGCTGCCTCCAAAATTTCGCGGCAAATTAGACACTCGCTTTTTTCAATTGAACACGATTTTGTTGCCTGTTCAATTATTTCTGTTAGCGTTTTATTCAAGCTACATAAAAGTAGCAGTTGATAAGCTTAATCAAAAAATGAGGAGACACACCAATGAAACGTAGAGATTTTATAACCAAAGCGGGTTTGGTCGGAGCAGGCACAGTTGCTGCGTCTACGCTTGCTGCGCCAGCTATTGCTCAAGATCGAATCGAAATTGCAATGGTATCAACTTGGCCAAGAGATTTTCCTGGCCTTGGCACTGGTGCTCAGCGCTTTGCGCAGAAGCTTTCAGACGTAACTGATGGTCGCATTCAAGTTACCTACTATGCTGCCGGTGAGCGTGTGGGCGCGTTTGATTCCTTTGACGAGGTAGCTTCAGGTAATGCACAAGCCTATCACGCAGCAGATTACTATTGGAAAGGGAAGCATCCTGGATGGGCCTATTTTACAGCCGTTCCATTTGGCCTTACTTACCCAGAAATGAAGGCTTGGCTTCGCTGGATGGGTGGTCAAGAGCTTCACGATGAATTAGCTGGTGAATTTGGTTTAAAATGTGTGCCAATGGGCAACACAGGAGTTCAGTGGGGCGGTTGGTTCAACAAAGAAATCAACTCTGGAGATGATTTAAAGGGACTAAAAATGCGTATCCCTGGCCTTGGTGGAGATGTTATGGCCAAACTTGGGGCATCTCCTGTTTCACTCCCAGGTGGGCAAATATACGAGAACCTTGTCTCTGGTGCAATTGACGCAACAGAATGGGTTGGCCCATGGAACGACGAAGCAATGAAGTTTTATGAGGCTGCAAAATACTATTACTATCCAGGCATGCATGAGCCAGCTTCACAGCTGCATGTTGGATTTAACGCATCATTCTGGAGCGGTATGAGTGCATCTGATAAAGCGCTTATCCAAGCAGTTGCAGCCGGTGGAGATAATGATTTTATGGCTGAGTACAATGCCAAAAATGGTGCCGCACTTGAGCGTTTGGTGAATGATCAAGGCGTTGTTGTAAAAGAGTTTAATGACGACGTATACGCTGCCTTCAAACGTGGCTCAGACGAGGTATATGAGGAAGTCCAAACTCATTCAGCACTGGCAAAAAAGATCCACGAATCTATGGTAAATGCTAGAAAAATAGTTGGTGATTACGTCCAGCTAAATGACGTCGCGTACACAAATAAGCGTAACGCGGCTCTGGGAGCATAACGCTGCTTTGGGAAACAAATCAACTGAGATCCGCTATCTGTAAATAGCGGATCTCAAGTGTTTTAATTATTTGGTTAATCATATTTAAGTTGATCATAATGCTGTCAGAACGAAAAAATAATTTGTCTTCCATGCTGCATTTATTAGGGCTGTGCAGCGCATTTTTATCAGTTCTTTTTGTGGTAAATAATTTTCTAATTTTTGGGTTTGATGCTCCGGGTGTGGTCAATGTGCTTGGCCTAAATAAAATTTTTGGTGTTGAGAGCCTAAAGGGTGGTTACAGCAGTGGATTGTATATTGTTGGGTTGTTTCAAACTGCAGCTGTTTTTGGAGTGATCTTTTGGGCTTGTTTCCATACCATAAAAAGAGGCCAGCTTCGGTTAGATGCGGAGCGCCTTGACTGGCTTTCCGCATATGTTATCCGTGCGGCTTTTTGGGCAGTGCTAATTGTTGGAATTGCCGATGCAATCATGTCCTTTATGCGCGTCGAAGATTTTCATAAGACTGTTTTTGGTGATTCAGGGGGGGCTATAATTGCCCTACCTAGCTCTCGCGGAATATACATCCATGTTCCTTTGATAATTGTTGCAGCTTTAATTGCTTTACGTGACAAATCAGTTTCTTTGGTATGGTTGACCCTGTTAGTTGTGATTGCTGAGTTCCTCATTGTGGTTGGCCGTTTCATTTACGGTTATGAACAAACCTTTATGGGAGACCTTGTGCGCTTCTGGTATGCGGCTCTGTTCCTTTTTGCATCTGCCTACACATTAAAAGAGGATGGCCATGTCCGAGTTGATGTGTTTTATGCAGGCTTGGAAAGGCGAACCAAATCAATACTTAATACGATTGGGACATTGTTTTTTGGGATTCCACTTTGCTGGCTCATCCTGATACGTGGCATGTGGGGAAAATCCAGTCTAATTAATAGCCCAATGATGAATTTTGAAACGTCAATGAGCGGCTTTGGAATGTATGTGAAATATTTGATGGCAGCTTTCCTTATGGTTTTTGCACTAAGTATGATTTTGCAGTTTACCGCCTACCTATTTCAGTCAATGGCAGACATTCAGGAAAATATTACTGATGATTTGGATGCGGAAGGGGCTACTGAATAATGGAACTTTTATTCCTAGCAATCCTATTTTTGTTGATGATGTATGCCCTTGGTTCTGGCTATCCCGTTGCATTTGCATTACCGGGTGCTGCCATCGTTACAATCACTCTTGCCGGCCTAACTGGAACACTTTTTGAAGGCGATAGCGGTGCTTATTTTATTCAGGATGGGCCTATTGAATGGCTAACGGCAGGTGTTACAAACTTTCGGGGAATTTATTGGGAGGTGGAACGGGACACCCTCATAGCGATCCCATTATTCATATTCATGGGCATCATGCTCCAGCGATCAAAGATTGCTGAAGATCTTCTTGTCACCATGGCACAATTATTCGGAGCCGTTCCCGGCGGGCTCGGCATTTCAGTGGTATTTGTAGGGGGGCTTTTAGCTGCGACCACCGGTATTGTGGGCGCGACGGTTGTTGCAATGGGCCTGATTTCGTTGCCAGCTATGTTGCGCAACAACTATTCAAAACCCCTTGCAACAGGCGCGATATGCGCATCAGGCACTTTAGGACAGATTATTCCACCCTCAATTGTTCTAATTATCTTAGCCGATCAGCTGGCAAGTGCTGCCGATCAAGCGGCAACGGCGCGTAAAGCGTTATACAAGCAAGCAACTGGTCAGTTCAGCATGCCGTCTGAATTTAATATCATTTCAACTAGTGCCGGAGACATGTTCCTTGGCGCTTTTTTGCCTGGAATTTTGCTTGTTGGTATCTACATGGCCTACATCTTGATTGCTGCGTTAATTCGCCCTTCTTTAGCACCCGCTGTAAAATATGATGGTAAATTATTAGAAAGAAGCTTTCTGTTAAAAGTGGCTCTAGCTTTGGTGCCGCCCCTACTGCTAATTTTTCTAGTCCTCGGTTCGATCATTGCAGGTATTGCTACGGTAAACCAAGCTGGAGCAATCGGCGCGGTAGGAGCTCTGATTATGGCAGGCTACAAACTCCATGAGGGATCAAAATCTGCTTTTTACCCATCGATCTTAACCATCATTTCGCTTTTATTGATTTGGCTTTTTAAATCTAACTTTAATCTTAGCATCAAGACCGTTACGGATCCCTCTGACTGGTTTGGGGTGTTTTTCGTCACGTTAGCTGTTATTGGCCTTTGTACTGGTATCGCATGGAGCGGATGGCGCGCGTTTAAGATTGAAGACACGCTTCGTGAAGTCATGTCTGAAACAGCAAAGACAACCTCCCTTGTCTTTATTATTCTGCTCGGCGCCGCAATGCTGACGGCTGCTTTCCGAGGGTTTGGCGGCGAAGAAGTTGTAAAGCACTTCCTATCAGGCTTGCCCGGAGGGTTTTGGGCACAATTCATGGTAGTCATGCTGGTAATATTCCTGCTTGGTTTCTTTCTCGACTTTATTGAGATTGCAGTGGTCGTGGTACCAATCGTTGCGCCAATTTTGCTTGCTGATCCATCTGCCAATATAACAGCTGTTTGGCTTGGCGTTATGATTGGCCTCAACATTCAAACCTCATTCCTCACGCCACCATTTGGTTTTGCATTATTTTATCTACGGGGAGTGGCATCCAAAGCAGTCAAAACCATAGACATGTATAAAGGCGTCGTTCCGTTTATTGGTCTACAATTACTAGGACTTGCAATCGTAGGTTTTAATCCAAGTTTGGTGAACTACCTTCCAACCAAAACATTTTTATCAAGTGAGACTGCGCCGCCACCAAAAAACCCACGCCTACAGTTGTGCTTAGAAAACCACCTATTTAGTTTTTATGATGCCAATAAGAGCGAATATTTATCGCAAGTTAGTTTGCTAAATAATCTTGATTATTCTTCACTTCCAGAAACAACGAGGGCGGGGCTTCAGCGCAGTTTAAAATCTGCTGGTGATATTTTCATTTTGATGGACGAAATCAAGGAAGCTCAAGCTGAAATGGCACGTGCATCAGTTGCTTATGCGCCAATTCATACTGAGGTTCGCAGCCTTGAACGCACCATCAAACAAAATCAAGAAGAGATCAAAACTTTAAAAAATCAATTAAGGGGAACTGACGACATTAGCAAAAAGACCCACATCGAACAGTCAATCTCAACTCTTGAGGCCAACATTAAAGAAAAACTCGCATTAATTCCAAGCAGTTGGCAGAAAACAAATAAAGATTTTAAACTCATAACAACAAAATTAAATCGTGCGCGCATGCAATTCCGACGTCAATCAGATCAAGCCTATTCTGAAATCCGTGGAATAGTGAATTCAATCAACTCTGTTTCCATTTTGGATGAGGCCCGCCAAGACATAATCAATGTTAAAGCTCGGATAGGGCAACAATCTGTTGATGAGGCACTGAGCGAAATCAAAACAGCCTATAGTGCACTAACCAAAATCCCTGGCGCCAATAACGCCGCCAAATCATTGTCAGATGCCCGCCGTTTGATCGATAGAAAAGATCCGAATTTACCAAAAGCTGGTGCATTTGTTGATGAAACATTAGCTTCAATTAACGCCGAATTAACTTGGCGAGGTGAAGCTAAACAGGGCCCATATGAAAAACTTGCAGCATTTGAAGCTTACGCAAGATCAAATCTTGGCCTGCGTGAACAGGACAGGCTGAACCCAGAGCAAGTTGACTCAATCACATCATGCTTAGCAAAACATAGGAGCCTTGCTCTTCAATTTTAATATGAATCGCGCAAGACCCGTCAGCAATTTGCACTTAAAAAATAGAATAGTGGAGATAACGTGTGTCAAACCAAAGTGACAAGGGGGGTATTAATACCCAAGCCGTTTTGGCCATGCGCGGTGCAGGCTATTATTCCGAAAGAACTGCAGGTGCACGAGATGTCATTAATGATGCAAGAGAACTAGTACTAACGGCACTTGAGACTCTTTCCGATGCAGGAAGCCTGAGAATTGCAGATTTTGGCGCTGCCGATGGTGGTACTAGCCAACAAATGTGGAGTACGGTTATAGAAATGCTCCGCAAGTCCGGAGACAACCGGCAAATTGAAATACTCTACACCGACCTTGCAAGTAATGATTTTTCAACCCTGTTCAGAATGATGCAAGGTATGCAAGGTAGCCCAACCCATGCCTATCAAAAGCATCATGAGAATGTTTTTGTGCATGGGTGTGGAACCGGTTTTCACCAACAACTAATGGCGAGTGAATCCCTGCATTTAGGGTTTAGCGCCACCGCAATGCATTATGTTTCAGTCAAACCGCTGGAAATTCCAAAACATGTGCATGCCGCAAGAGCTGATCATACTAGTAATGCAGCCTTTGCAGAGCAAGCGGCGCTTGATTGGCAAAACATCTTGCTTGCCCGCGCTGCTGAGCTGGTCCCAGGAGGGCGTTTTATTGCGCTTAATTTTGGCATAGACGAAAAGGGGCGCTACCTAGGCAATACTGGCGGGGTTCATATGTTTGACCAGTTTCACAAACATTGGAATGCCCTATATCAGGACAATACTATCACCAAAGATGAATATGAAAAGGCAACATTCGCACAATACTACCGCAATATTAACGAGTTTTGTGCGCCCTTCAATGACCCACAAAGTCCAGTCAGTAAAGCCGGTTTGGTGCTAAAATCCTGTCACAGCAAGCTCACAAAATGCCCCTATGAAGCAGCATTCGTAAAAGCCGGTGGAGCTGGTGGATCAATGACAAACGCTGAATACGCCGATAGCCTTATTCCAACCATGCGATCTTGGTCTGAAACGGTTTTCAGAACAGCAATTTCTGATCGAAGTGACGATGAAAGCCTTCAAATCATTGATCGTTTTTATAAGGCCTATCGTGACGAGGTTGCGGCAAACCCAATCGGTCATGCAATGGACTATGTCCACATTATTCTCGATATAGAAAAGACTGCTAATTAGACAATCTTTTCTAAATTACTCAGCACTTATCAATTTGTCTTTTAGGTGTTAATAGCCAATGGCGCATCCATCTTTGCGTGGGTCAGACCCAGCAATTAATAAATCTGTATCCCAATCAATAAAGATTGCTTGCGAGCCACCGATAGGCTTGCTAGCTGGCTGAATATTGTGCCCAAGTGCACGCAATGATTCACGGATTTCATCACTAATTGGCTCTTCAACCTCAACAACATCACTAAACGGGTCCGGCATAAAGCGTGGCATGTCCTGCGCTTCTTGAATATCCATCCCATAATCGAAAAGACGAGTCAAAAACTGCATATGGCCGAACGCCTGATATTCACCGCCCATAACGCCAAATGGCATTACGGTTTTACCATCCTTAGTGGCCATGCCCGGAATGATCGTATGAAGCGGGCGTTTGCCAGGTTCAATACAATTTGGATGACCTGGCTCAACTACAAATCCCTGGCCCCGGTTTTGCAAAATGACACCTGATTTTGGCGCAAGAATACCGGCACCAAAATTATGAAACACAGTGTTTATAAAACTACATGCATTCCGATCTTTATCAACAACACTGATGTAAACTGTACTTTTATGCTTAGGAAGTGTGGTTTCAGGAAGTTTATCAAGTGCCCTATTTGGGCTAATTTGAGCGCGTATGAGATCAGCTGTCTCCTGACTTAACATGTCATCAATCGGCATGGCAGAAAACTCCGGATCAGACAAATATAGGTTTCGATCACGATAAGCTATTCGGCCTGCTTCAATCTCATGGTGAATACGTTCAACAGAAATAGGATGATCACCAAACTTATCTACACCGGACATAATGTTTAGCAACATCAAGGCTATGACGCCTTGCCCATTTGGCGGACATTCCCAAATATCATAACCACGGAAGTTGGTTTTAATCGGTGTAACATAATTTGCCAATGCCGAGTCAAGATCAGCTTGTGTGTGTAAACCACCAAGTGTATTTAGCTTGGTTAAAATATCGTCTGCTACCCAGCCTTCATAAAATCCAGCGCGGCCATTTTTTGCAACAGCCTCCAATGCTTTGGAGAGGTTTTTATTAATAAACCGATCGCCCATTCTATAATTTTCACCATTTTTAAGGTATAGCGCACTCAAATCGGCATCACCCAAAATTAGCTCGCGACTTGCAGCAAAATCTGCTTCAACTCGTTGACCAATCGGAAATCCGTCGCGGGCATAGCCAATTGCTGGCTGAAGAAGATCGCCAAGCGATTTTTTTCCATAATCACGATTCAATTGTACCCAAGCATCAATTGCTGTTGGCACTGTCACTGCATGAGGGGATTGTTGAGGAATCTCTTTGATTCCCTGTGCCAACAACCAATCAGCGGTTAAACTCATTGGCGCACGGCCAGATCCATTCAAGGCAATAACCTTGTCGCTACCAGCTTCTGAATAAAGGCAGAAGCAGTCACCACCAATACCTGTAGATTCTGGCTCTACAACCGCTTGTACGGCACTCGCAGCTATGGCTGCGTCCATTGCATTTCCGCCATTTTGAAGAACTGTGACCGCAGCCTGAGTTGATAAGGGATTAGACGTGCTAGCCATCCCATTTGGGGCTAGAACTGGTGACCGACCCGGCCGTTGTAAACTACGCATCACATTTCCTCATAATAAAACCTTAAAAACAACTTGAGGTCAGAGTAATACAGTACCTAGGCTTATTTGAGCAATATAATATCACCAGCCATATAAGCAGCGCGAGGTGATGGTAAGGAGAAAAACATGAAAATTGGGTTCATTGGACTAGGTAATATGGGCGCTCCAATGGTGAAACGACTTGTGGCATCAGGTCACGACATCACTGGTTATGATGTAATGGGGAGCGCTATGGCTGCTTTATCAGAAGTAAAAATGAGTTTTTCCAAAGACATTTTAACAGCAGCCCGCGAACAGGACGTTGTCATAACAATGCTTCCCAACGGTGAAGCGCTTATCAAGGTTGTAGAAGCAATCATTCCTGTTATGCCGAAGGGATCATGTTTTATTGATTGCTCAACAGTTGATATAAATATTACAAGGCAGGTGGCTACACTGCTAAAAAATGCGGCCATTCACGTGCTTGACGCTCCAGTCTCAGGTGGTGTCGGCGGCGCTGTCGCAGGCACACTCACTTTTATGGTTGGTGGCAGTGAAGATAGCTTTGCCATAGGAAACCCACTTTTCAAAATCATGGGTCAACGTGTTATTCATTGTGGTGCTGACGGCGCCGGACAGGCAGCCAAAATTTGTAATAATATGATCCTCGGTGTTACCATGATAGCAACATGTGAAGCCTTTGCACTTGCTGATGATTTGGCACTAGATCGGCAAAAGCTTTTTGATGTTGTCAGCACCTCATCAGGAAATAGCTGGTCAATGAGCACCTATTGTCCAGCACCTGGAGTTGGACCAGAAAGCCCATCTGACAATGATTACTTACCTGGTTTTTCAGCTTCTTTAATGCTGAAAGATTTGAAGCTTTCTCAAGAAGCCGCAACAATCCACGGCACACCAACCAGAGCCGGTCAACTTGCTTTGGAATTATATCAAAATTTTGTTAAATCAAGCAAAGGCGGAGCGCTAGATTTTTCTGCAATACTCCAAGACCTAACGTCACGCAGTAAAGATCAATAGTGCAAAAATGATTTTGCAAAAACCCTTAAAGCGGTGGTTTGCCAAGCACCAAATCAGCGCCTTTCTCTGCAATCATCAAAACACCAGCATTCAAATTTGCCGATAGCATAGTTGGCATTATAGAGGCATCAATAACACGCAAGTTTTGCATGCCATGAACCCGCAATTGATCATCGACCACTGCAGTTGGATCCGTCTCTGGCGCCATCCGACAAGTTCCCATAAGGTGGTAGACTGTAGTGCTTCGCTGGCGAGCTACGTCCAGTAATTCATCGTCACTTTGAATATGCGCACCAGGATACCCCTCATAATCAAAATAAGGCGCTAATGGTTCAGTATTCATAAGTCGGCGGCTTAGTTTAATACCGGCTAGCAGTACACGTCGGTCTTCCTCACTCGCCAAATAATTTGGCTGTATCAAGGGTTTGACGAAAGGGTCGCTACTCTTTGCGCGAACATAACCAAGACTTTCAGGACGTTGTTGCCAAGTAGCAAGGGTGAATCCCGGTTCATCATCAAGCCAGGCTTGCAAACCTTCCTTATAGCTAGCAGGCGTAAAGCTCACTTGAAGATCAGCATTACGAACAGTTTCATCCGAATGCCAAAAGCAGTAAACCAGCGTTGGTCCTAACTCAAGAATAGAACGCCTTCCTAAAAAATACTTGGCGATTTCACCAACCAATTTTGGGCCACGAGCGAGTTCATTTATAGTTTTTACATTTTTTGCTCGAGCAGTCAGACGCGTGCCGTAATGATCACGCAAATTTTCACCAACACCAGACAATTCATGCCTCACCTCAATACCAAGCTCATTCAAAAGCTTCCCTGGCCCAATTCCTGATAACTGAAGTAATTGTGGTGAATTGATTGTGCCGCCAGCAATAATTACCTCACGACCCGCATACACCTGATCTGGGCGGCCATTGGCTCCACCTCGATTATAAGCAACACCAATTGCCCGCTTACCATCCAGTAAAATTTTTGTTGCATGTGCGTTGGTAATGACATGAAGGTTAGAACGATTGCGTGCCGGCTTCAGAAAAGCGCGAGCTGAGCTCATTCGTAATTTGCCAGTGGCGGTGCGTTGAACATAAGAAGTGCCCTCTTGGTAAGCACCGTTATAATCTGGATTCCTCGGTATCCCAATGCTTTCAGCACCTTCAATAAAAGCCTCACAAAGTGGGTCGCGCCACGCAAGGTTGGTTATCTTCATTTCGCCCGTCTGGCCTCGATAGCTCGCATCTGGGCTATCCTCGTGGGACTCATAACGGCGAAAATAAGGAAGCACGTCATCATATGACCAGCCCCGATTTCCTTTTTGCGCCCAGACGTCAAAATCCATCTTTTGACCACGGTTAAAAATCAAGCCGTTGATTGAGCTTGACCCACCGAGAACTTTGCCGCGAGGCATTGGAATTGTACGGCCGTTCGTTCCTTTACTAGCCTCACTTTGATACATCCAATTTACTGATGGATTGACCAGTGTTTTAATGAAACCAGCAGGGATATGGATCATCGGATTCCAATCAGACGGACCTGCTTCCAAAAGGCAAACCTTATAGGTGCCACAAGCAGTCAAGCGATTTGCTAGAACACACCCAGCACTGCCAGCACCAACAATCACATAATCATATTTTTCTGACATCAATCTGCTTTCAAACTCAAATAAGGCCCGCAGTATATGATAGTGACTAATCAGTCTTAAAGTGACAAGTCTGATTTGCACATCACATTCATTAGTCCCAGACAAACACAGCTATTAAATAACACCATTTAGGCCAGCCCAGACTGACGTTGCTTTTCAGCTTTCAAATTTAACAAAATTGCGATGAAAATAATCCCTGCGCCCAAAAGAATTGGTAGCTCAAAGGCCTCACCATAAATCAAAAAGCCAATCACACTAATCAATGGCAAACGCATAAAGTCTAGGGGGATGACAACAATGGCTGGAGCAAGTGCCAGTGCATTGGTGATACAAAAATGAGCCATCAAACCACCTATACCCACGATCACAACCCATATGATATTAATGCCTTCTGGGAAAGTGTTCATACCCATAAAAAACGTTGCCATAAGGCCCATGAAAAGCTGCATTAAGGTCAACCAAAAAAGAATACACGTAATGGATTGATCGTTTGTCAGCTTTTTAGTCGCCATCATTGAACCGGCGAAACAGATAGCACAAGCAACCGCTGCAATAATTGCAAAATCAATTTGTTCCATATCTGGCCTAGCAACGATCAATACACCTGCAAATCCTAATACAACAGTTAAAACACGCTGTCTTGTTAAGGCCTCGCCCAAAAATAAAGGAGCAAATAACGCAACCCAGATTGGTGTAGAAAACTCTAATGCAAAAAGTTGTGAAAATGGAATGTAAGCAACAGCTAAAAACCATAAATTTTGTCCAGAAAAATGAGCCAAGTTTCGGAACAAATGCAG
>Ga0209137_1002209_pt1 | contig 17431 bp, 13 predicted proteins | sample SaaInl5LU_22_DNA_FD_184642 | JGI IMG/M metagenome (GOLD analysis project Ga0209137, IMG submission 184642) | Marine microbial communities from expanding oxygen minimum zones in the Saanich Inlet - ESP_105LU_22_DNA (SPAdes) (version 2) | ecosystem: Environmental > Aquatic > Marine > Intertidal... | reverse complement strand
TGCAGCAATATCCAATGCTTCATCTGTAGCGGTGTCTTTAACTTCTAACATTGGCGCAGATGTTACAACAACAGGTACACAAGGTTATTCAGGAACCACAACACTATCTGGTGGAGATAGAACATTAACTGCATCAACAGTTACTTTAAATGCTGTAACAGGAGGATCAAACGCTTTAACAGTAACAGGAAATTTAGAATTGGATGGCGCTATATCAGGTGTAACTAATATGTCTGTATCAGGTACATCTAATATTGGCGCAGATATTACAACAACAGGAACACAATCATACACTGGTACAACTACAGTATCTGCAAACTCAACATTAATTGGAACAGAAATTTCTGCAGCAGCAATAGCATTAAATGATGATTTAGAAATTAGAAATAGTAGCGACTCTACATTAGCAAGTGTTATCTCTGGTACAGGAGCATTAACAAAATCTGGAAGTGGTGTTTTAACTTTAAGAGGTATAAATACTTTTGATGGAGATCTTACCGTGTCTGCTGGTACTCTTTATGCAGGTTTAGCTGCAGATAGTGGAAATCAGGTTATTGAAAACAATGTAACGGTTAGTGGTGGTACTTTATCTGGAGGGGCAACTATTGGAGGAAATGTTACAGTTGCTACAGCTAATTTAGCACCTGGTAATAGCATTGGAACCTTAACGATAGATGGTAATGTTACTTTAGGTGATAATTCAACTACTACAATTGAATTTAATGATACGACATCTGATAAAGTAGTTGTATCTGGAAATATTACGCTTGCAGGTGCATTAGTTTTAGAACCAGCAAACACAACTTATTCTGATGCAATATTTACAATTTTTGATGGATCTGGAGGATCTGGTAACTCATTATCTGGCACCTTTGCATCCACCACAGTAAGCAATAGTTCATACCTAGGTGATGCAACGACTTCTATTTCTTATGACACTGTAAATAGAAAAGTATTTTTAAATATTGATGAAGATGGTGGAGTTTCATCGAATACAGTTAAAAGTTTAACAACAAGAAATAAATTTAAAGACATTGCTCAAATATTTGATGATGCAACAGCTGGTAAAATCTTAGAAGTAGCAAATGTTCTAAAATCCTCTGATGCTAATTCAGTAAATACAGAATTGAATAAAACTAAAGGAACACTGTTAGCGAATAGCTCATTAAAAAGTGTTTCAAACCATCAATTTTATCAAAAAGCTTTAGATAATATTGTATCTACTAATACCACTTCATCAGTTAGTAATTTTACTCAAAATAATTTAGCAGATCTCACTTTAGACAACCTTCAAAGTGAAGGGCTATATGGAGAAAAGGCTAGTTACAATGATTATTATGATTTTTCAGATCAATCTGTTTTAGGATTTATAAAAAATAATAAAAATAGAACTTTACTGAGTAGATTTAGTTCAGAAGATCGTTCTTCATTTTTAAGAACTTATGGCACTAGTTCAGATAATGAAAATATAGGTGCAGATTACACTGGCTATAAATCGGATACTTATGGTGTTTTATTTGGTCAACAATTTAAAGATAGTGACAAAGATTTTTATGGATATGCCTATGGATTCTCAGGGACCGATATAGATTATAATAATGATTATGGTGAAACTAACGCTTACACACTACATACAAGTGTGTTTAAACAAGTCAGTGATGATGATTATAATTTAAATCTAAAATTAGGTGGATATTTAACTAATAGAGAAAATGAGAGAAAAGTTTCTGTATTTGGTACTTCAGTTGATGATATTTATAAATCAAAAACTACTGATCTAGGATTACAAGCTGGAGCAACTTATTTAAGAAAATATAATATTCTTGGTTTAAATTTATCTCCAAGCATATCTCTAAGTTCAACTTATGAATTTAAAGACGATATCGATGAAAAGGGTGGAAGTCTTGCGCTTAAAGTAGATAATGAAAATCTATTAACTATTAAACCTGAAGTAGGTTTTTCACTTGATAAAAACTTTTCAACTATTGAAAATATCACGAACCAATTTAGCTTTGCAATGTTTGCAAGTGAAGATCATTATCTAGAAGGCACTACTGCATCTGCAAAATTTGCAACTAGCTCTAATTTTAATTTAGATTTACCAAAAGACAAAGATCAGTTTTTAGCAGCAGGACTTGGTTATAATTTTTTAAATTCAGAAACCGGAACAAGTTTAATGGCTAATTTATTTTACACACAAAACACGGATAATGATTATGAAGGAAATTTATTTTCATTTACATTTAGAAAATTATTTGGTGATTTTGGTAGAGGAAGAGTACCAGCAGTCATAACCGAAAAAGTAGATGAGCAAAAAGAAAAAGTTGTTAAAATTATTTTACCTAAAGTTGAAAAAGAAGAAGAAGAAACAATTGTTGATACAGTTAGAAGAAGTCTTGCGTTATTATTCCAAAAAGAAACTACAAGTTACAGAGCTTATAAAGATATCTATGAAAACTTTGATTGCAAAGTATTAGAAGATGTAAGGTTATATCAATCCCTAATGTATTTATCTCGACCTCAAATAGTTAATCTTTTAGAAAAATGTGATATTGAAGACGAGAATACAATTGCTTTAGTTGCAAATCGATTAAATGATATCCGATTAAATGATTTAACGATGTTTGAAATATTAAAGAAAAATTATTACTACTCTTTAATCTATCTACCATTCATTACGTTTATTGCTTTTGTGATCTTAATGTATGAATTATTTAAAAAAGGTTACTTTAGACTGAGAAGAAAACCTTAATTAAAATTTTGATTTTTTCTGCAACTGAGTGAGACCCTTAGAAAAACCTTTTAAGGATGTTTTGATCACAATTGGATTTCCAGTAAAGCCTTGAATAGCAACTTCAAGTTCGTTCGATTTTATGAATTTATCAATAATTTGATCAAATAATTCATTGGCTTCTTTTTGAGGAGTATTATTGGTAATTGAAATTACACAACCAAAGCTTTCACACTTTAAATATCTAAAATTATATTGTTTATCATTATCAAATCTTATTGCTGGATTGATACCTAAATTAACCCCAAGCGGAGTAATAATTGTAAACACTTCTTTAATTTGATTTTCTTTATTCTTAAATGCTGAGTAAAGAAGGTTAAATTTTAAATTACTGTCTTTTAATGTGATTAATTGAGTTAATTCACAGACATTATTATTATCACTTTGCTTACAGTTTAAGAACCAGTCTCCAAATCGTTCTGAGGCTGGGTTTTTATCTTCAGCAAACGAGGTTAAATTTAATGAAAAAAAGCAAATTAAGACAAAAGTTAATTTTTTAATCATTAATCTATTAATCCTTTTTCCTTTAAACCTTCTAGGTATTTTTCCATTGTAATCATTCCTTCTTTTGCAGAAGTTTGTAGAGTTGAGGTAACTGAGGACATTTTGCCTTCTTTTATTAAATTTCTAACCGCAAGAGTACCTGTCATTACTTCAAAAGCACCAATTCTACCTCCGCCTTTTTTCTTTAATAGCTGTTGAGATAAAACCATCCTGATCGACCCTGCTAACATCGCTTGGGCTAAAGTTTTTTGAGCAGGAGGAAACACATCTAATATTCTTGTAATGGTAGATGCAGCACCACTTGCATGCAAAGTTCCAAATACTAAGTGACCTGTTTCTGCAGCTGTTAAAGCAAGAGATACAGTTTCCAAATCTCTCATCTCACCAACTAGAATTACATCAGGATCTTGTCTTAATGCAGATTTTAATGCTCTTGCAAAACTTCCAGTATCTTTTCCAACTTCTCTTTGCGAGATAATACTTTTTTTAGCTTTGTGAACAAATTCAATCGGATCTTCAATAGTTATAATATTTTCTGATCGATGAGAATTAATTTGATCAATCATTGCAGCTAAAGAAGTAGATTTACCAGATCCAGTTTGACCTGTGACAAGCACCAATCCACTTTTATGTTTGATTGCATCATTGACAGCAGCAGGTAAACCTAATTTAGACATTTCTGGAATGTCACTTACAATTTTTCTAAGAACCATGCTAGGTCCATAACTTGTGTAATAGCCGTTAGCTCTGTAACGGTAAGGTTCAACTACCGTTGCAAAGTCTAAATCTCTATCATTAACAATTTCAATTAATTGTTTTTTTGTTAAAACAGATTTCCAAAACTCTTCTAATTCTGCTTTGGTGATAACATCATTTTCAAATACCATTATTTCACCATTCACTCTTATGGCTAAGGGTTGGTTCGCTCTTATATGGATATCTGAAAGATCGTAATCGTTAGTATATTTTACTAATTTATCAGCGAGCATTTTTTTTGAATATTATTTAATATTCAAATTAGACAATTTTTCATTAAATAAAATAGATTTTTTATAACTGTTAATTCTATATTTCTGGGTAACAAATAGTCCTTTTTCAGTTCTTATTACTAACTTTTCATCTATTAGTTCATTAGTTTTTCTTCTAATAGTTTCTCTTGGTAATTTTAGCGCCCTTGTAACAGCATTAATATTACTTCCTAGGGCAGTCTCCATAAAGCACTCATCTGTGCATGAAAATTTTTGACAATTTTGCTTATTGCTACAATCCCATTTTTTTAAATTAACGCTATAAATGGCTCTTAATATTTGAGGATAATAAGATCTATTTCCAAATTCATGAACATCATCAATATGAATAGAATTTAATAATTGCTCAATTTTTATAATTTTTTCAATAGAATCCACATGTTGGGTATAACTAAATTGAGTTTTATATATAATAAAATTATTATATATTTTGATATAAGTTATAACTTTTTTTTATATATAAATGAAAGAAATTGAATTTTTAAGCCCTAAATTTTTAAGATACTTTAGAGTGATAAGTGAAACGGGTAGTTTTTTATCAGCCAGTAAAAATCTTAATACCAGTCAACCCGCATTAACTAGAGCAATTAAATTATTAGAATTTAATTTAAAGAAAAAACTTTTTTTAAGAAGCAAAAAAGGAATTACTCTAACTGAAGAGGGTAAAATACTTTTAGATCATTCAAAAAAAAATTCACAAGAAAATATAAAAATAAAATCTTTAATTCAAAATTTTAAAAAAGGTTTAAATAAAGATGATAATGATATCATTACGATTGGAATTCCTCCAACACTTCCAAGTTCATTTAAAGAACATTTTATTTGGTTTATAAAACAAAATTTTTCTAATTCTCGGATTAAAGTTTTAGATGAAAATTCATTTAATTTAGAACAACAAGTAAAACAAAAAAAAGTTGATTTTGCTATATCAACTTTACCTTCCAATGATCTTGAAATTAAAAATTTTTTTTTAATGAATGATAGATTTGGTGTGGCATTTCATCAAAATCATTTTTTTAAAGATAAGAAACTAATAGAACTCTCATTAGCACAACAACAAAATGATTATGTTTTTAGAGATCATTGTGAGTTTATTTTTTATAAAGAAAAATTAAATCAAAATAAAAGTATTAGTTATTCTGAATATAAAGAAATAATTAAAAAGAGAAAATTTGAAAAAGGATTTAAAGATGTAATTTATACTGATAATGAAGTTACATCCTCCATTTGTATCAAACAAGGTCTTGGAGTAGGGGTAATACCAGAAAGTATTGCAATAAATAACAGATTATCGTTTAGATATTTTACCGACAAAAGACTTCAAAGAGAAATTAATCTGATAAGACACAAAAATTCTAAAACTTTAAATTTAAATCCAGAAATATTAAAAAATTTATTTTTAAACTAAGGTCGATAATAGCCTTCAATGTTTAAAGCTCGTGCAATATTACCAGTGCTTCCATCTCCACCAGAGGATAAAAATAATTGAAGTGGAACTATCTGAGTATCATCAGGGCCATACCCACAGCTTATTACTCTATAAAAAATTCTACGATTATTATATTGATTGGGGGTTAAAGTATCTGGTCCTTCAGTATCTTGTGGAATAAAATTATAACCATTTAATGTAGTGTGAAAACCAATTCGCTGAACATAGAATTCATAACCATATCGACCAAAATCACTTTCTACAGCAATCGCTGCAAAGTTTTGATCAGTTTGTCTAAATGCATAATGAACATTGTTAGCCGTATTAGTGTAGCCATGTAACGCTAGGCAATCACCTGTAATGGATGAATTTTCAGTGTTAGTAATAGTGATTGCATCAGTTCCTGATGCCGATAATTGATCAACTAACCATAATCGTCCAGACTCTAAACCATATTCTGCAGCTTGCTGAACAGTATTGATTTGATGAGATTTTACTGAGTTTGCGGTATTAAGTTGTGTGATTGCAAGCATTGCAACACTAAATGAGCTAATTGCAAGTAATACCAGCATGGTTAGCGCTAATACAAAACCTTGTTTGTTTTTATTAAGGCGCATCATTATCATTAGGGTCTGGATCACAAAGATCTAACATATTCACATCTGTATAAGTGGTATCATCAAGCACTAAATTAAATGATCCAAAATAATTAGCACACGCTAATCTTTCAGATTCTGTTCCATTACCGCAACTAATTACAGGAGATGGAAAATTTGAACTAAATTCTAAAACGTATCCTCTAGTTTGAAATGGTGAATATGTTACACCTGGTACAAATAAATCATTCCACCATCCAGTACCAGATATTGCATTTGAAAATTGTGTATAGTGCTCTCCTGCAGCATCAGGATAGTGTTCATTCATTTCTAAATCATCGTCATTATAGTCATTATTATACATGTCCCCACAACAATTGTTTGGCTCATCAGTTCTCCAACTAGTAAATGCGCCTGGATCATCATCTGGATCAGTATCAAAAAATATTTGACCTCTCTCTGGACCACCTGCCCACACCCATGTTCCTTCAGTTGCATTTGGTATATTGTCCGTTCCAGAATTATCAGTTCCTCCAAACCAAGCAGCAATTGGATTGCCATCATCATCTCTAATTTTATCTAAAACATAATCATTTTCTGCAGCACTAGTAATTGTTGCTAGATAACCAGACAGATTAAAGTAAGTAGTATTTTCAGCTCGAAGTTTTGCTTGACCCCACCAAAGTTGACTTCCAGAAATTGAAGTTTCATCCCATGCACCTCTTCCATCAGCAGTATTTTCTATATAGCAATAAAAATGTCTTATGTTTCCAACTTGTCTTCCTATTAAATCTTGACAAAGATCTTCAAACCCCATAGCTAAAATAATCACTCTATCTTCATCTGCAAAAGTTGTACGATCATCTATTTCATCTTCGAGATTTACATAATTAATTGTTCTTATAAATCTTTGATAGTTTCTACCAGATTCATCTCCGCTAATTTCTAGGATACCAGTATCCGTTACAAAATTTACAGTTAAGCCAAGATCCGTTGCCATGTCCGTATCCCATTGCAGCCGATCCTCACCATCAGTGTAATTTTCCGAGATGACCACTCTTGCAGATGGTATTGTTCTAGTATCAGGGTCCCAGATAGTTTCGTCGCTTGATATTGTATAGTTTGCAAAAAGATCTTTTGAATTAGGGCACTTTTCATCGCAAAGCGTGCTACTCTCAGTTAAGGGAAGGTTTCTTAAAAAAATTCTTTTTCTAAAATCTAAGTTTAAATCCTCATCATCTTTAGATCTAAAATTAATTGCAACATTAATTAGATTATCATTTTCACTATCAAATGTAGGATTTGAAAATTCTATTGTATTAATGTTATTTGAGATAGGTTGCCAGTCATGAACAGCTGCATTAGAGGATACTATAATGTCATCACAATCATCTGTTCTCTCAGTTTTTTTATATAAAGTGTTGGTGTCAGGTAAATTTGCAGTACCATCACCTAATTTGTAGGTAATTTTAAATCTTAAAGCTGTGGTACCATCAAAACTAGGCCTGTCATAACAAGAACTGACCTCTGTTCCAGAAACTATTTTAACCGCATCATTAATATTAATACCATCTTGGCAATTATCTGGATCTGTAATATCGCCTCTTATTGGATGAACAAATCCTCCTCTTGCAAGATCGCGTTCAATGACATTAAAGATTAAATTTCCCTCTGTTTTAATCTCACTGGTATTAGCTATTTGGCTATAGTCTTTTGAACCTCTATCAAATAAAGCATAAATTGAGATAGAAACTAAAGAAGCAATAAATATGCCAACTAATAACTCTATTAATGTAAATGCGTTTTTTTTGGATTTTATGAACATACGTTTGTTGGTGATAGATTTAGTGTTGCTCTTCTTTTAATTCTAACTCTTTCAAAGACTTCGTTATCGGTATCTTCTGCTAATACCACGGGAATTGAATTTGTTGGACCTTCCCAAACTGTTGTTCCAGCCGGCCAACTTCTTGCTCTCATGTCATAATTTCTAACATTACTATTTGAGTTATGTGCTGCAGCAGATGTGCCTTTGAGTGCTCTTTCATAAAATCTAACATTCATATTATCCATGTTGTTTGCAGCATTGGTTAAATCACTTTCTGCTTTGTATCCCATTCTTAAGATTTCGTTATTAATTTCAACAAAGCCACCTAAAATTCCAATTTGAGGATTTGAACCATTTAATGTTTGATCAAAGTTTGGAGTTGCTCCACTTGTAATAGCACTATCTAACCGTCCTGATTGTCTTACTCCTCTTGTCAAACCAGATAAAGTATTTGTAGTGGTATCGTTTGAAGTATAATTTACGTATTCACTTCCTATTTGAACACTTCCACTATTAGGAAAAATAGAACTATCTGTCAAAGTTACAGAACTTGAACTAGCAGATATTGCTGATGCTGTTGTTGTATTTAAAGCTGTTACATAATTCCAGCATTCATTTTCATCTTCAATATCTAATGCTCCACCATGAGCAGAACCTGTGTCTCCACTTGCAATTAAACAACCATCATTATCTGCTCTTAAAACTCGCCAACGATCAACACCTGTTGGAATTCCTGTTATTCTAAGTTCTATATCTTCTAAGGTTGCAAGATTTCCTGTTCCTAAATGAACCACCATCCCATCGTGAGCTTCGTTCCAAACATAACGACCAGAGCAGGTTCCCATATCAATTGCTCCCTGACAACTTTCAGACGCATCATCAAAAATTAAAATTCTTGCATCTGTTGGAAGATTTTCAATATCAAATTGAAAATACCCACCTCCATTAGTTCCTTCTAGGACTTGTCCAACTTGACTTGTATCAGTAGCATCAGTTGAATGATTGTATTCATCAAAAATAAACCATAAGGATAGATCATTAGTATTTATCCGAACACCATCACATTGACCAGTCCAAACACTATCATCACATCCCGAAGGTTTAACTCTGACATCACTACCAGTATACCTATACAAAAATACACCTATTACATCTGCACCAGCATAAACTTGCCGACAGGTAGAGGAACTTACAGCACTACAGGTTGTTGCGTCATCTTGTTCACCATTATCAGCATCTAAATCAGTAAACATTCTTGCAATTCCACTTAAGTTATAATGTGCAACTGGATTTTCAGATCCTTCTATAATTCCTGTTTCGATTGGATCAGCTAAACCAGGAAAGTTAAAAGCAACTTTGTTGGGAGTTTCATCAAATATACAAACATTAACTTTTTTTGCTAATACAGTATTATCGGTTCCATCTCCTAAGGTAACTTTAACGATATCTCCATCGGTCACTTCAACAGATCTAATATTTATTTCACTGCCAAGTTCATCATCAAGTTGAGCCTTCCAATGATTATGTAAGTCTTCAACCTCATCAGGCAAAGTAGAACAACCAGTAATTCCACTCGGAGCATCATTAACCAAGTTTAATCCATCAAAACAAGCTAGTTCATTTTTTTTAAAAGCAATAAATGTAACAGAGGTTCCATCAGCTAAAGAAGCATTGGCAATATTAGAAGTAAATTCAATGTTTAAACTACTTCCTGTCCCAGTTACATTATCAATTACATATCTACCTCTTAAGCCATCAATTAAAACAATATCACCAGTTTCAGGTGATGTATCAAATCCAGTTAAATCTATTGTATCAGTTGTTCCATTAAATGTTTGGTCACCATTAACTGTTATTGTGCCTAACGCATTATTTTTATGGCTAACATATTCCATTATGTCTTGGATTATTAAATCTGCTAGTTGATCACGACGATCAGCCTTTACTAAATCAGTTTGATTGTTTAAAAAAACAGTACTTGAATTAATGTAGACTAAAGTAATCATACTTAAGACAAATAAGGCAACTAAACTTTCAATCAGAGAGAATGCTTTTTTAAATCTAAACATTTTATTCTTCTAAAAAACCAGTTTTATTTAATTTAAAAATCACAAATAAATCTTCTCCACCAACTAATTTAAAAAATTTATCTCTTGGTGATGAACCGTCATATAAAAAGCATAATTCAACATCATCATCATCTTCTGTATTACAATTTTCATCATCGCAATCTTTTAAAGTAACTCTTTCAATAGTTTTATCATAATCAGATAAAGAAGTTAATGAAGATACAGCCACATTTGAAAATGCATTGTCACACGTATCATCTGAACTATCTCCACTTTGACAGTTGCATCTTCTATTTAAATCTAAATCTCTCCATCTAACATTGTTAGTATCGGGTTCGTATAATTTTAAATTGATATTGTTACCTGAATTTTCCATTATTACTTTGTAATGTTTTCCATCTGAAAATGCTTTGAATTTTATTTCTTCAATATAGCTTTTTAAATTTTCTTTATTACTTCTTAGTGTTGAACCCGAATCAATTGAGGTAAAAGAAACATAACCAATACCACTAAAAATTCCGATGATAGCAATGATTACTAAGAGCTCAATTAGAGTGATTCCTTTTTTAAAAAGCATAGATAAATTAATACATATTTAAGCATAATTTAAAAACTTTATAAACAGGCACCAATCTAGGTGCTATTGCAAACATGCTCGAATTTTATAAAAGTAATTTATGATCTTGATTCATTAATATATGAAAGAAAAATTATTAGTTCTTAAAGAGAAATTTCTACAAGCATTTAGAAAATTTATGTATCCATTACTTGGAAGCATTAGTATTTCTAAAGAAAAAAGAGTAGCAATAGAAATTCAACAAGACAATATTAGTATTTGTCAATTTGATGGAAAGAACCAAATTAAACAATTTTTTAACGAGAGATTAGAAATATCAACAGATAAAAATATTGAAAATGCTAGTGAAATTTATGAGCAAAAAATTCTTAAAATTGTTAAGAAAAATAAACTAAAAGGATATGAGGCTAACTTAATAATCCCAACATCGTATTCTAAAATTCATTTAATTAACATTCCAGTTGCTGAAGAAGATGCAGCAAGCCCAGATGATGTAATCTTTTCAAATTTTTCAAAGAATGCACAAACTCAAGAGTTTTGGAAAAGCTTCGAACAATTAGGTCAGATTAAAGAAACAGATGAGGTAAGTCATTTTATTGTTTCTAAAAATGATGCAACTTTGGAATTAAGTGTCGTTGTTGCTATTACTGATAAAGAAAAGATTTTATCCTTTAAAAATGTCCTTAAAAACTGCGGAATAAATGCAAATCTTATTGAGCCAAAATTATTCTCTATTATCAATTCAATTTTAATTAAAAAACAAGAAGTTAAACCATTCCAATTTGGTATTTTAGAGTACACGAATGATAAATCTTATTTTGCAATTGTAAGTGATACGTCTTTCAAATTTACAGAAGTTGAAATTTCAAGATCGGATAAAGTACTTTTAAAACAATTAGAAAAAATGCCAAGTCCCGAAGGTCCTTTTTGGTCTGAAGTATTTGAGAGAAGTTTAGAGAATGTTAATTCATTAATTGAAGAAGTAAATAATGATGAGAATAATGAAATAAAAGTTAAAGAGTTATATTTTTACTCCGAGGAAGATAATGTAAATAATTTCATAACAGGTTTAAAAAATAAATTTCAAAAAATAATAATTAAAGAAATTTCCTTGGTATCAGTCAATATGACTGAGCCAGAATTAGAAATTAAAGATAATTCAGTCGAATACGATACATTAAAAGAAAATTTATTAGAAAATAATACAATTAAACTAAGTAAGAAAGTTCGAAAAACTTTTCCTGTTACTTATATTGATATCAATAAAGCATTTCCTTTAATTGGATCTTCTTTAAGATATTTGAATGCATTTAATATTAAGAAAAAATTTATTCCTAAATTTCAAATTAATTTGAATCCTGAAAATTTTAAGTATTTAGAGAACAATAAAATTAAAACGAGTAATTATTTGTTAAATTCAATAACGGTACTTTTACTATTCATATTTTCTGGCTTGATTGCTTTAAACTTACCTGTTTATTTTGAAAAATCTAAAGTATTAAAACAACATCCATCAGTAGTTCAAAAATACGATCAAACATTAAATGAAATAAAAAACATCAGTGGCAAGTATAAAAAAATTGAAGCAGACTCAAAACTTGCTAATGAAGTTCAAAGTACAAATAATGAATATTATAAATTAGTTAAAAACACACCCTCAATTGTTCCTGATGGAGTAAAATTAAACAAATTAGAATTTTTAGATAACCAAGCTGTTTTTGAGGGTCATGCAGTTACTGATTATGACCTTAACATGTTTGTACAAAATATTAGAGACACTATTGGAAGACCAGATATTACTAAATTAAATGTAGCCGTCATATTAAATGATGACACTCAGTCAGCTCCAGTTGAGCAAAATGAAAGTGCTTCAAATAATAACCAACAGCTTTCTCAAAACACAAGTTCGTTTAGAAATTTTAAAATTGAAGTGGATTTATAGATGATCAAAAGAGTAGTTATTAAAAGAAGAGTTGTCAGAAAAAAAGTAAAAGCAAGTGACGACAAAGTTGAAAAGTTTATTAAGCCTTTAAAAATTAAAGAAGAAAAATTTTTAAATCCAAATTCAATTTATACTAAAATGTTTATGATTGGAATTTTGGTATTGGGTTTTATTATTGGAAACTTCGTTGTAATCAAGCCAACTATTAATTCAGCAATGCTTATCGAACCTGATCTTCAACAAAAAAAATCTTTTTTAGACACAAGTGAAACTTCTAAGATTGGTTTATTAAAAAAAACAAAAGAAGCTGAAGACCAACTTCAGCAAATTAATCAATCATTTTTTTACACTTCAAAACCTGATGAGTTTTACACTTTGTTTTCAGAAGCTGCACTTGATCATCAGTTGAAGATTTATTCTTTAAATAAAATTTCTGAAGATTTTTATAAAAAACAAAAAAAAGATGATCCAAAGGCATTTGATATTTTTGAAAAATATAAAATTGTTGAATATGAGCTAGTCATCAATGGAAAATTTATTGATTATCTCAATTTTATCAAAACACTCGAAAAATATGATAAAAGTTTTGTAGTAACTGATTCGGTTATTGAAGAAAAAAATAATGGGATGGTTGAAATTAAAAATAAAATTAAATTGAGTTTATTGAATACATGAAAACATATTTATTAAAATTTTTTCTGATTTCTTCATTAGTTTTATTACCTAACTTTTTATATGCAGGTCAATCTGGTGATGAAGTTGAAGAAAATAATGAATATAGTTTAGAGGTCGATAAACCAAATAATGAAATTGATCAATCAGATGACAATCAATTGAAAATTAAAATTGTAAAGAAAGAAAAAATTGTAGACCCATTTTCTAAAGATTTATTAGTTGTTAAATTATTTAGAAAGGACTTGAGTACTCCAAGTGTATATCCGGTGTCATCAATGAAATTAGTTGGAACTATATTGTCCGATGATCCTGATAACTTTGCATTAATTAAATTGCCAGGAGATGATGATCAGGTAGTGGTAAAGCAAGGACAAAAAATTGGTAAATTTGATGCAATTGTTAGAAAAATTGAAAAAGATTTGTTAATAATTGAGGAGAATAAAAAAATATTAACTTTGGAGTTAGATGACTAGTTTTAAATATTTATCATTAATTTTAATTGCTTTGTTTTTCACCAGTTGCACATCCTTTAAAGGCAATACCGGCAAAGTAAAAAAAGATATTAATATAGAGGAGATTAAAAGAGAAGGACTTACTACGGTTACCAATACTTTTAATGAGGGCCCAAATATTGGTTACAATAATGCAATTAAACCTCGAAGAGAAATGTCCTCTTCCTCTTCTAAAATAAGTTTTCCTAATTTCCCAATTTCAATAAAATTTCAAAATTCAGATTTACGAGAAGCATTAATTGGATTAGGTAATCTAGCAAATAGAAATGTAGTGGTTGACCCGAGTGTTCAGGGGGTTTTGAACTTTTCTGTAACTAATGAACCTTGGAACAATGTTATTAACGCTGTAATTGAAATGAATGGTCTGGTTCAATCTTCAGATAACAATTCTGGGATCATCAAAATTTCAGGTGGCAGTTCATCGAATCAAATACAAATGACAGAAATATTTAATATTTTTTATGAAAAACCATCTGAAATAAAAAAACAATTAGAATCTGTTATTGGTGGAGATCCTGTGGCAGGAGGATCAACCGTTACCTTAATTGAAAATGATAATAACCAAACTATCATAGCAAAAGGAAGTCCTTCTGATTTAAAAGCAATAGAGGATATTTTAGAAAAAATTGATGTAAAAAAACCTCAAGTACTAATTGAGGCTTTTTTAGTGGAAGTGTCACCAACGTTTTCTTCTAAACTTGGAACTAGATTAGGTTTAGCAAGATCGAAAACTACCGCTAGTGGTGCAACAGAGTCTATTCGAGGTGGGATTGGAACCTCTGCTGCTGACCTTGCTCTTGGAAGTGGTAGTAGTAGTGCAACAGATTTTTTAATTTCAGGTACATCTGGTCTTGGAATTTTAAGAGAAACGAGCGCTGGAGATTTAAAATTTGAAATTGATGCTTTAGAAAGCGAAGGAGATTCAAGAACACTCTCAAATCCTAAATTATTTACCATCAGTGGTAAAAATGCAATTATCAAACAAGGTACTCAATTTGGTGTAACTGAGACTACCACAGCAGCATCAGGAACTACAACATCAGCAACTAAATATTTTGATGCTAATCTACAATTAGATGTAACACCAATTATAACAGGTGATGGTACAGTTATGATGGAAGTTAAAATCACAAATGATGCGGTTGATTTATCGGTAAGTCCACCAAAAATTACCAAAAAAGAAGTAGATACAAATTTAATATTAGCTAATGGAGATATTGCTGTTGTTGGAGGTATTTTAACCGAAACATTAACAGAAACAAATAATAGGGTTCCTGGTTTAGGTAAAATCCCAGGCATTGGAGCATTATTTAGATCTAGAGCGCAAGCAGATGATAGACAGGAACTTTTGATTTTCTTAGCACCTAGGATTATCTAAATGGAATTAAGTTCTGCTGCTTCAGAAAAAATCGCAAATCTTTTAGCTACGAGTGGATCATTAAGCCAAGATCGATTAACTAAAATCACTACTCAATGTGGACCTAATAAATCAAAAATTGTTGAAGAGTTATTAAAAAAACAATTCACCACAGAAGCTGATATCGCAAAAGCAATTTCTAGAAGTTATTCTATTAAACAAGTTGAATTAAAAGAAGATCAGATAAAACCAGAATTAATCAATATATTACCAACTGAGTTCGTTAAAAAAGAAAAAGTTATTCCTTTTGAATTAAAAGATGGAACTTTAAAAGTTGCTATTGCAGATCCTTTGAAATTATCTCATGGAACAAAGTTAAAATCTTATACAAAAAAAAATGTTTTATTTTCTGTAGCAACCTTAAGTAATGTAGAGCAAATTTCTAATTCTAAAGTATGGGATATACAAGTTGCAAAAAAAGAGACAAAAGCACCACCTAAAGCTGTAGTTGCAGCTGCCAAAGGCAATATTAATGTAGTTGGCATTGTAGATAAAATTTTTCAAGATGCATTAAAAGATGGAACAAGTGATATTCATATTGAAGTGTTTAAAGACAATGTTGCTAAAGTTAGATATCGAAACGACGGTATAATGAAAATTCAAGAAAGTTTTGATCCTATATTAGCGCCTAATTATATGGCAGTGGTCACAAGACTAAAAATCATGGCAGGTTGCAATATTTCAGAGTCTAGACTTCCTCAGGATGGAGCAATTACTATTAAAGACCAAAGTAATAACGGAATAGATGTTGATGTTCGTTTTAATACTGTTCCAACAAAGTATGGTGAGAGAATTTGTATGCGTTTATTACGAAGTACGAATGTAATTGGACTAGATAAAATTGGTATACCAATGTCTGAATTAAGTAAATTTATAAAGGCAATCGAGTCGCCTCAGGGAATGGTATTGGTTACAGGTCCAACAGGAAGTGGTAAAACTACAACATTATATGCTGCACTTGCACATTTAAATAAACCAGAAAAAAATATTTTAACTGCTGAAGATCCTGTTGAATATACAATGGAAGGTATAGGCCAAATTCAAGCAAATGAACAAATAGGACTATCTTTTGCAAGTATTTTAAGAGCCTTTTTAAGACAAGACCCTGAGGTAATTTTAGTTGGAGAGATTAGAGATAAAGAAACGGTCGATATTGCAATTAAAGCTGCACTTACAGGACACTTGTTATTATCAACTCTTCACACCAAAGATGCCATTCAAACGATCATAAGATTAACAAATATGGGTGTACCAAATTTTATGATCGCAGGAGCTTTAAATACGGTTGTAGCTCAAAGATTGGCAAGAAAAATTTGTTCTAATTGCAAAGTCGAAGATTCAACTATCACTCAATCACAGCTGAAAGATGTTGGTTTTGGATTAACTGAAATTGAAACTTTAAAAGTTTATAAAGGGCAAGGTTGCAGCGAATGTAACGATACAGGCTACAAAGGTCGACAAGGGATTTATGAAATATTAGAGGTTAACCAAGCGTTAGCTGCTGCAATTATTGAGGGGAAACGAGCCCCTGAAATGTTAAAAATTGCAAAAGAAAATGGATTTAAAACAATGGAGCAAGTGGGAAGAGATCATATCAGAAATGGTGTGATCACGTATGAAGAGTTTTTAAGAACAATATCATTACAAAACTAGATGTTAAATTTTAGTTACACAGGAAAAAAAGAAGGTCAGGATATTTCAGGTTTAATAGAGGCACTTAATAAACCCCAAGCAATAGCTAAATTAAGAGCTCAAAAAATTACTGTTTCAAAAATTAATGAAGCTAAAGCAAATGGCTCAAGTGGTGGAACTGATCCTGAAATTAAAACATTTTTAGGCATGCAACTTCATTCAGATAAACTGAGTGATTTAGATGTAATGATGTTTTCAAAAAAACTTGAAACTATGATGAAAGCAGATTTACCTATCATGGACTCAATTTTGCTTGCAAGAAGACAAGCAACAAAACCGGGTATGATTAAATTAACTAATTCAATTATCGAAGATCTAAACCAAGGTCGACCTTTTAGTACTGCTTTAGAAAAATTTCCTAAATATTTCGATGA
>Ga0209137_1002205_pt1 | contig 17444 bp, 14 predicted proteins | sample SaaInl5LU_22_DNA_FD_184642 | JGI IMG/M metagenome (GOLD analysis project Ga0209137, IMG submission 184642) | Marine microbial communities from expanding oxygen minimum zones in the Saanich Inlet - ESP_105LU_22_DNA (SPAdes) (version 2) | ecosystem: Environmental > Aquatic > Marine > Intertidal... | reverse complement strand
ATCCTGAGCGGCTTTGGTTTCTTCACTGCTAGAGGCACTAAAGTCTCCTCCGTCATCTGACATAGCAAATTTATTTGTATTAAGATCTTCTTTTCTTATTGGGTTTTTGTCTCTATTTTTAAAATACTTCAGTCTTTCGGCGGTAAAATCCTCATATTGCTTTTTGAGCGCATCAAATCTAGCTTTGTCACGTTTTGCCTCAGGAGTATTACCAACAAAAAAATCACTGTTTATTTGTTTTCCATATGTGCCTACAAGTTCGGCCATTCCCGTTTCACTGTTTGTGATCTTTGCGGCTGCTTCAGGATTAATTGTGCTATACTCTTTAGCCATATCGTTGGTAACAAATGTGCCAATGCCCAACTTATTAAGCATTGATTTGCCAGCATCTGCAAGAGCATCTCTTGCGCCCGCTAATTTCTTTCCCAGCCAATCTTTAATTTTGTCCACTATTTCCTGTAACATTTTGGACACTTTTTCATATCCAGCATCAACTGTTTTCTTGAATTCAGGGTCAGTGCTATATTTGTAGATAAGACCACCAACGGCTAATGCTCCTGCTGCAATTAAACCAGCGGGTCCTAAAAGCATTGGCATAATTTTAGGTAATATTGTCGGCAGCAATAATGTTGCAGCCGATAAAGCCGCGGCTGTAAAAAGAGCTCCAGTTTCAGCATTTTCAGCTGAAAGACCAAACTGTTTTTCAATTATTTCTGCGTACTTATCTCTAGCACCTTCTGAAAAAATAGCACCAATTGCCGCTCCTAATAATCCACCTTTGACTCCACCAAAAAGAAATCCTACTGCACCACCCATAGTACCCCATTCAGCGACGCTACCAAGCAATTGACTACCAGTAAGTTTTGTAACGAATTCGCCGATTTCATCAGCGAGTATTACTCCTATTGCTGCTGGTAATCCAGTGGTAAGTAGCGCTCTAAAGACGGCACTTGCAAGTGGCAATAGATCCATAATGCCACCTCTGCTATTTAGAAAATCTGTAAGGCCTCCACCTTTTGCTTTAGTATTGTTATTAACACTTGTAGCAGACCTATTAGCTTCGGCCTCTGCTTCCAAATCTTCTCTTTCATTATCCTTTATCATGTCAAAGAAATTATTAAAGGAATTTGCTAATGAGTCTACACGATGACTTGTATAGGTTTGTTTGGCACCTAACACCTGAGTTTGTTTTGCTAAAGTTTCATTAATATCGGCTAATGTTGTCATTTTCTTTATCCGTTATTTCTAGCTAATTCTTTTTCCTTTAAGTCATCAAGCAATAGAGCCAAATAAACTTCTCTCTCCCATGGCATCATGTCATCAATTTCAGTTAACGAATAATGAAAATTTTGTAATAGCTGAAAATTAGTTCTATAGTAATTTTCCAACGACTCATGAGAGAGGTTTATGAAAAAAAATCTTGTAGACCCTCCAAGGTGTGTTTGTTTAATTCATTACATTCATTACAATTAAATTCAATGGTGATATGAATCTTAGGAATATTTTCAATAAATTCTCTAATCTTAGAAAACTGTTCTGTTGATAATGAGTTTATAAATCTTTCTATTTCTTCTCTTGGTTCATCTTTTATTACAATATTCTCTTCTTCTGTCATAACTGATTCAATGCAAAGAGTAACCATTTCAAAGAGAGATTCTGTGGAAATTTCTCCTGCCATAATTTTTTCATTAGTAGTAAAATCATAATACGTAGGATATCTCATTTTAACACTAATTGATTCTGTGATAGAAATAATTTCCTCAGCAGTTTCTTCTTTTAATTTTACATTTTCTAAATTAATTGTCACATCATTAGGAGTTTCACATACTCCACATTTTGCAATAACTGTGGTCTTTTCTCCTACGGATTTAGATCTTATCTGAGTAAAAATATATTCAGTGTCAAATGTGGATAGTTTTGAAACGTCTATATTATCACTGACACAGCCAGAAATACAATTAAGAATAGCATTAATGATTTGCCTTTGATCTTGAGACTCATATGCAATCAATAGTACCTTTTGTTCTTTAACTAAAAATGGTCTGTATTTAACAGTTTGTTTAGTAGACGGAATAATTAATTCATATTGTGGGGATTCATTCAATCTTGGTAGTGCCATTATGCAGTTCTCCAAACGTCCTTTGCATTCACCCGAATAAACGGTTTATTTGTTTCATTACTATTTGGATTCTTAATAGTCAGCATTACGTTTTTGCCCTTTTTGAATGCTTCAACTTTAGCAAGTAATTGCGCCGTACTACCAACCCATTCTCTACGAGCCTCTTTAGTCCATCGTTGGTCTTGTGATTTACGTTGACCCTTTGAAACCTGATGTGCTCTTTGTTTTTTCTTTGCCATTTTTTATTTCACCTTATCCTAAAAGATTAGATAGTCCACCACTGAAACCACCCGCCACTGAAAGGAACCCTTGACTGTCATTAATTGGTTCCCACTTTGTATATGATAACTGTACAGTTAATTGTACAAGTCCATCTAAATCGTTATTTAATTCAATTGCACTAATAGTTGTTGGAAATGCATCAACTAATCTACATGAATAAACTGTACCTTGTCCTATACCAATATTAACACTAATAGGACCAAGATCAACTCCTTTATTTAAAATAGGTTTACGCAATTGATGAATCTTAATGTCTCTTGCATAATTATTTTTATAGTATGCTACTCCCTGATCATCCGCAATAGTTGAATCATACCATGAGTCAAAATACTTTTTTACACCGTAGTCATTGAGCATATAAAAAGACATACTCACATCTTCATTGCCATAACCATATGCTATCTTTTGATATTCCATTCCAATTCTACGGTCAGCTGTAAATACCTGTCTACCAGGTAATGTAGCAGAAGCACAGAGTAAATTAAATTCATTGCCATTAAGGAAGCTAAATATCTGACCAAGAAATCCACCAGATCTACCAAAGTCTGATGGCAATTCAACCATAAACTGATTTGCCATTGCAAATCCCATTTTAGTTGATACAAGTGATTTTAATTCATCAATTGAAGCCATTAAATTGCTCTCCTCGAGGCAGTATATACGGTTGACGCGCCAGCCTTTTCCCAACTCGCAGTTGGTAAAAACGTAGCAATTTCCCATTCAGGTGCTGCAACACGTGCTAATCTAGATTTAACATGCTGAGTTAAATAATGTTTAAAACATGGCTTAAAGTATTTCATTTTACTTGATGACATTAACATTTTATATGACATATTAAACCGAGTTGATTCATCATATATTTTATTATTAGTAATTTCAAGTAGAGCATCTAATAATTTGGCTCTCAATACTGGTGGTAAATAATGTAGGTTTAAACCATAAAATCCCTTTTCTGCGGGTCCTACGATAATAGCCAATGGAAATCTATCGTAGAAGGGCAGAGTGTCCTTTGTTTTTGGATCATAGAAAAACATATTCATAGAACCAATCAAAGGCTGTTGTCTATTTACTAACGTCAATTGCTCGTCCTGCAAAAGGTCAAAACGATTGGGTCGGCGTATTTGTTGTGCCTTTTTACGAAACCAATCCTGTGCTTCTTTAGTACGTGGATTAATACCAGCACGAAATGCTTCATATTCTAATGTTGCGAATAGATTACTCATAAGACTATTTATATCATTTTTTAGGTTTTTTACGATAAGGCTTCATAGGAGTCAAAGGTTTTAATTTTCCCTTTTGTTCTTTCATAATGCCCATTGATTTTAAAGTATTCTCTGTCCATATTTGAAAATCCCATCCTCTATCTTTTGCAAAGCTATTTGCGGCTTCCCACTTATTCATATTCTTTACATAAGTTAGTGCTTCTCCTATATACCTTTTACTCTTATTAGGATTTTTAGGTGGAGTAGTTTCTTTGTCTGGCTTTATTTCAACTAAAATTGTTTTTCCATTATGAAATGTTATTTTTAAGTCTACAAAATAGCGGTGATATCTTTTATCAATATCCCAGTAATATGGTATTACAATTTCTTCTGAACTCCAATATTTTACGGTATCTTCTTTCTCACACCAGGCAAAACACATTCTTTCCCAAGATGATCTGTATGTTACTTTATCCGGATCCCCTTGGTACTTATGTATTTTCTTTATTTTATACTTACCCGAATGTGCCATTTTTCTATATAAATACTGTTGTAATAGTTTTATTTATAGGAAGATATTATGGGCATTGTAAAAGATAGTAGAGGTAATCCGGTTAGAGACAGAAGCGGAAACCCAGTACGATCAGGATCCAGAGATAAAGATCAATTAGATACGAGTGGCGGCGGAACTCCATTAACTTCAAGTCCAAATTATAATGGACTAGAGACAAATGGAACAAATAGTACTACCTCATTTGCTCCGGCTAAAGCATCTGTTTTAAAATTTCCAACTAACAGACAAGATGCATATCCTGCTTCTATGATTTTTGAACCGTATAAAGTTGATGCATATAAAATTGACGGTGATGCTGCTGCTAATATTTTTGATGTTCCTCTATTAGAAAGATTTTTTGGAAAGAAAGTAAGTCCTTCAACAACATTTGCCGATATTGAGGATGATGAAGCCGAAGCTGCTACTGAAGCCGCTGCTGCTGCTGAAGCCGCTGCTGCCGCGGCAACACAACAAAAAGTTAATGACGCTCAGGCTATTATGGGAAATAAGCTTACAGATTTACGAGCATATAGGGATGATAAAGCGTCTGCGATTGCACTTTTTCTTCCTGCTTCTTTAGTATATAATGATAACGTTGCATATTCAGATGTTAACCTTGGCTCTAAGGGATTGACAGCCATTGGTGGAATGAATGCTGGTAAAAGTATTACTGGATCTTTAGCAAAAGGAGTAGCCGAAGGTGTAGAAAATATTTTTAATTTATTGAGTGGACAATTGTCTGGTCAAGCAGCCCAGTTAGCGGCGGCGAGAGCGGCTCAATTTATACCTGGAGAAGGATTAAAGGGCGCTGCTAGTATTGGTCTACAAACGGGATTAAATCCTGGCACAAGAATCTTATTTGAAAAACCTAATATCAGACAATTTACCTTTCAGTTTAAACTGATTCCTACATCAGAGCAAGAAGCAAACACAATTCAACAGATTATTAAAGAATTTAGATATCAAATGTACCCAAGGGAAATTGATATTAAGAATATTCCAATTGGATATGAGTTTCCTAATACATACAGAATCAGTTTTAAATTTGCTGGCGGCACATTAAAAATTCCTAAGATTCAATTTTGTTATTTAAGAGATGTTCAAGTCACATATAATGGTGGTACTGGTGGAGTATTTTTCTATGATGGCCAACCAACAGAAGTTGATCTAACTCTTATATTCAGTGAATACCGTCCATTAAGTAAGAGAGATATCGAGGCAGGTTTCTAATGAGATATTTTGAAAATTTTAAAAGAACTAGTTATGCATTTGGAGATGAATTTGAAAAAGAAGGTGGCACTCAGCTACAATTAAATTTTGTACAGGATTTGTCTCAATATGCTGATGTTGTAGATCAGGTAAGAGAAGCCGTTCACTTTTATGAGCCATATACTATTATTGAAAATGAAAGACCTGATCAAGTATCACAAAAATTTTACAACTCTCCAATATATCATTGGACATTTTTTATGATGAATGATCATTTGAGACAGCAGGGTTGGCCACTTACTCATAAACAATTAGATGAAGTTGTAAAGAGAGATTTTCCTAATCAATATATTTACACTCAAACTGATTTGTCAAGTGTTTTTTTGGTAGGAGATTACGTCTTTGGTTCTGTATCTGGTGCAGAAGGTAGAATTCTACGTAGATATTTAGATTTAGGATTAATTATTGTAGAAACAACTGATCAGTTTGTAGCAGGAGAAGCTGTTAACGTTAGATCAACTGTCCCTAATACTGCTACTATTGTTATTAATTCTACTGGTTATGAATATAATGCCCCACATCATTATGAAAACGCAGCAGGTGAATACGTTGATGTTGATCCGACTATTGCGGTACCGGCAATATATAATGAAGTAACAAATTACGATCGTTATATTAGATCTAATGATAAACTAAAAGATATTAAAGTAATTAAACCGCAAAATATTGTTGAGGTTGCGTCTGCATTTAAAAGGGCTTTGACTAGTTAATGTCAGATACTACAAAAAATCATATTATTTCTGCTGTTCAATTAAATTCAAGCAGAGCTATTCAGCCAATTGATATTGCTGGAAGTGTTACTGATATTGAAATTTACGAACATCTAGATATGCCATTCCTTACCGGTAAATTGGTATTTGTTGACACACTTCGAGTTATGGATAGATTTGATTTTCAAGGAGCGGAGTCTCTTGAAATTTCAATTAAACCAAATGTTGCAGAAGAGCCAGTCATAAAAAAGTTTATAATTGAATCGATTGTAAACACAACAAAAACAAATGATGCAACAGAAGTAGTTACGTTTAGTTTCATTGAAGATATACTATTTAAGTCTAATTTTAAAAATGTGAATAAAGCTTATTCAGGAGATCCCATTGATATTATGAATGAGATCTCATCTGAATTTTTAAACAAGAAAGTTGTAAATGTAGGAGATCCTATTTTTCAAAAGTCAATGAAACTAATTGTTCCTAACATGGATCCACTTAAAGCAATGTCTTGGGTTAAAAATAGAACAACTACGACTGATGGTGTGCCAGGATATCTTTTTTCTTCATTTGCTTTAGATGATTTAATATATTCAGATTTATATACACTTTTGACCCAACCTGCAATTAATATCAATAAGCCATTTTTCTATGGCTCTAGTGCAGAGATACCTGAAAACAATCAATCAGCGCCACATTATATACCTCTTCATAGTTACAGATATGAAGAAACAGAAAATATGTTTAGACTTATTAAAGAAGGTTATGTCGGAGCAGATTATCAATTTTATGATGCGCTTACCGGTAGATTACCGATGAAACATAAATTTAATTTTGAAAAAGATGTTGTAAAAATATTGCCCGAAACTGATGGCAAATCATTTGCCTTTTCCACTGATTTTAAAATTGATGAAGTAAAATTACAAGAGCAGTCTTCAAAAAGAATTACACAAATCTCGAGTGCTGGTGTATATAATGAGGGACTAAATAATTTTAAATCATATGATGAAGAGGATGAGGTATCATCTCATGCAAAGAAAATTGTAGGTCGAGCACTGAAATCACATTTGCTTAAATCACCTATTACTATTCGTGTACCAGGACAGGGTTTTCTAGTATCTGAAACAAACAAAACAATTGGTAATGTTGTAAGACTTATCTTTGCAGCTAATAGACCAGCATCAGACGATAATCAAGTAATTGATATTAAAAAGTCAGGTGATTATGTGATATACGCAAGTCGACATGTGTTTGGTACAGAGCGATATGATTTACATTTAACATGTGCTAAAATTAAAAACTTCACTTCAGATGGGTGGCCATCATGATACCAACAACTGCTGTACAGTTTTACGGAGACCAAAACCGTTGGTTTATTGCTCGAGTCATTAATATTAATGACCCACTTGAAATGGGTAGAGTAAGAATTAGAATTATTGGTTTACATGATAATAACGAAATACGGGAAAACGATCTTCCATGGGCACAAGTAGTAGTGCCTGTCACAGAAGGAATGAGTTCTGGTATTGGCACAAATGTGGGTATTAAAGAACAGTCTCAAGTATTTGGCATCTTCTTAGATGGTGCACATTCACAATTACCTCTTGTAATTGGTTCAATTTCAAAGTACGAACAAAATGTAATTGATTCGTATGATGATCTTTATCAACAAGAGCAAAATACTAGATCAAATCCTACCGCTGGTATTGACAAAAATATTAGACCACCAGAGGCGGTTGATTCCGAATTCCTATTTGGTGATACAAATATTGAGAAGGCATATAATTTCCTAATTACAAAAGAAGGAGGCAATTTATCTTCAATTGCAGCAGCCGGAGTATTAGGTAATTTTTGTGTAGAGTCTGGTGCAAGTCAAAATGGTGGTGATATTAATCCATTAGCTCAAGCCCCTGGTGAAGGATCGTTTGGTATTGCACAATGGAATCCTTCTGAAGGAGCAGGTAATCGATTTGGTCAACTAAGAAATTTTGCGGGTAAGTTGAATCTAACATATACAAGTCTTTATGCACAGCTCCTTTGGACAAGACAGGAATTAATTACAAGACCTTATTTAGGATTGGCTGAATTAAAGGCCTCAACAACTGTTGCTGATGCAGCAAAAGTGTTTATGAGAAAATATGAAAGACCTGCTTATGAAGTAGCAAATGTTGGTGGTAATATTACTAAAACTGTTGGTGATGATGGTTCATTTAGAAGACTAGCACAGGATGAAAGAATTGAATTTGCAGAAGAAATTTATAGAAAGTTTAACACGTAATGTCATTTACTAAAATTTCAAGTACTCGACTTAAGTCAGAGGCAAACAGAATTAATGTAAGCTTAAATCAGTCAAGTGTTGACATTGCGGCATTGCAGCAGCAAGCAATTCAATTTGCAAAAGAATTTGCTCCTACTCAAGAAGAACTCGGTAAATTAAATGCTGGTTTCCAATCAATAACAGAATCTGTTAAACCTGCTCTTGAGACATATGCTAAGCGTGCCGAAGAAGTTATTAAGACTATGAAGAAAGATCCGGCAATTTCTGAAATGATGTCAAGTGTACCAAATATTACAGTTGATAAAGCTCCAGCAACAAAGTCAAATGTTGACACTTTGGTAGGAAAATCTACAGCATCATCTAAAAAATTAAATAAGGTTATATCTGCAGGAAATCCAGATGCAATTAAAAAATCTTTAGAAGAAGCGCTTGCAGCAACACCTGATTTAGTTGCAAAGGCAGTAAGAGAAGCACAAGACGTAGCAAATGATCCTGTTGTGCAAAAGAAGTTTGAAGACTTAGGCTTGCCGGCTGATGTACTTACTTCATTAACATCACAAATGGCAAACGGACTCGATAAGTTTGTTGAAAAAAATCCATCAGAAGAAACCACTACTCTTCTCACATCTGTAGCAGAAAGAACAAGTAAAGCAATTGGCAATCCAATTGGATCTACTTCAAGTCCATTTGGTGCAGTTGGATTTGATTTTGGAAACATATTAGGAAGTTTAACTGGTTTGTCAACCGGAACTGGGTCATTTAAAGAGCTAGGAAAAGAACTAGAAACAATTTCAGGTTCGATTGATCCGATTACTGGTGAAGAAGTGCCGATCTTGATTGACAGATTTGGAAACACAAATATTAGTAAAGTTGTTGACAAGGGAATAAAGACTGCTGTTAGTGAGCCAACAACTCCTGTTTATACCATTGGTGATGCAGATGTCCCACAGTCTTTAGCAAATTTTACATATGAACCAGTAAATGATAAGAAAGAATTTGAATTAGAGATTAAAAGAACTGCACGCGAACTTGACCATGTCATTGTTTCTTGGACTCTTTCTCGATCCGATGAATTTTGGACCGCAAAAGAATATAATGAAAAGGCCATAACGTCTAGATCAAGTGTATCAACATATAGTACATTCCATTGGAATGCTGCACAGATTCATTATTACATTCAAAAGGATGGATTAGTTATTCGTATCCTGCCAATGGAATTAAAGCCTTTAGGATTTACAAGCATCTTTGGGGCTAAACAGAAATTATACGATAAATCTGTTAGAATTGCTTTTGATGCAGGCTATATCTATCCAATTGGTCCAGCGGATGTTGGTAAATTTAGTGAAAAATCTATCACATCTGAGCAATGGAAGTCATTTGACATGATGATGGATGTATTAAATAGATCTATTCCAGGTGCTATGTTTATTGGTCAAGATGAATTACACGCTGACCAAGGTGAACTGTTTGACACATTAGGTCCAGGATTTGATGTGCCTACATATTTGAATAAGAAAAGAGAGAATATCGATGTCCAGTAATACAGAAGATATTAGAAATTCATTTGGTCAAAATCCTAATAAATTACCAAATGATCCATATAGTGATAATAAAAGAATATATCCATATAGAGAATATGACGGCGCTCCTACAACTAACCTTGCTGCAAGAGGTATTGAAACTAATGAACTCTATATCGGTGGCGGCGATATTGATCTAGATCTTGAATTAAAAAGTTATCCATCATCTCAATATCCACTGAATCAGGTAAGAAAAACGGTTTCAGGTCATGTCACCGAAATTGATGATACTCCTGGTAGAGAAAGAATGCTATTTAGACACAAGACCGGTGCGGGTATTGAATTAAGAGCAGATGGTACGGTTGTTGTTAGTGCTACTAATAATACTATTAGAGTTTCAGGTGGTGATGAAAAAGTAATTATTGAAGGCAATGGGCATTTAGTATATCATGGAGATTTAAAACTTAGAGTAGACGGCGATTTTGATTTAGATGTTGGTGGTAATATTAACGTCACTGCTGGTGGCGATAAGATGGAAGATATTAAAGGTGGGTTTAGGCAGGATGTAAATAGAAATCATCAAACATTTGTTAATCGAAATATGTCTCAGACTATTACTGGCAGTAATACAACATATGTGGCTGGTAATAATAATAATATCATTAAAGGTGCAAACAGTGTTACAATTGGTGACAATTCAGAATTGATCATTGGTAAAGAATATCAAGTATCTGCCGAAAATAAAATTATTATGACTACTGCTGATATGAATGTTGGCGCGTCAAATATGACATTCATTGGTGATTCTGGCACTATTGGTGGTGAAAATATTATTATGTACAATTATAATATGTACACTGGTCATTCTATTACTGCGGGTGATACTGTAACTGTGCCGACTGTATATGGAGATTTGCAGGGAACAGCGACTCAAGCAATGATATCAAATCAAGCTGGTCTTCATCCTTCGTCTGGAGCGCATGCTGGTTCAGGATACGGTTATACCGCTTCAGCTACCTCTGTTGATACTAAAGCAACTGTTCTTCCCACAAATTCTGTAATTAAAAATGACTGGTTTAATTCAGAATATGGATTATTTAAAGTAGCTATTGATGCAGGCAATATAATTTATAATACGATTAATCGATTATTTGATTACGGTGGGGTTTCTGAAAGAACACTTAATACACAGCAAGTAAGATCTAAACTGAGAGACGGAAACAATCAAAAAAACGTAAAGTTTATTGGTACATCAATTGCAGAAGGTATTCTTAGTTCTAAATATGCTAGTCAAATTCCACCTAATATCGGGGATACAATTCATAATGATGCTACTCCTCGTAATCCAAATCCAAAGGAAGTGTTTGGTAGATTAAAGGGCGCAGAAGCAAAGAGATATGCAGGCACAGTTCTTAACAAAGATTTAGAAATCTATGTAAATCCAGTATATGATCCTGTTTTAAAGGAAGTAATTAACAGTAGGACAAAGCTAGCAAGAGGTATTACTATATCTAAATTCCTCGGTGGCTATGGTGATCCTGTAACTTTAGATCATATGACCGCTGCCACTAAACTTGAAACAGCAAAGAATCTATATCTTCATGGTCAACTAATGAGATCAATAATGGAAGATGAAGGTGAATTTGACGAATTTAGATTGGTTGTAGCAGAAGGTGTTTATAAAAAGGGTGTAAATGAAACACTCGAAGCAGGTGGAATCAATGATTTGGCTCAAACTGGAAGAGCAATTGTATATGAATTACGTGGAAGAAATGGTAAAATTGCTTTGAAACAAACATTTAGATTAGCTGCGTGGTGGAAAGATAGTCAACAATATGAGAAACTAATATTGGATTATGACACTTATAATCCTAATGGCAGTCTTAATGTACAGTTGGTTGTTATTATGCCAGAACTAAAAAATGGATATATTACGAGATTTAATAACAAACTAGAAACCAGGTTTAATAATTATATACAAAGTACAAATGAACTCGTAGAGATCCTGGAAACTTGAATAAATAGTAATAATTAATTTATAAGAGAGAATTATGGTTAGTAGAGCATTTGCCGTAGAAGATGGGAATCTTAATTCCGCATCACTAATAACACAAAAATCAGTATCATATAAAGATATTGATTTGACCTTTGCGAAGAAACCATCTGGCGATGTTTATAAAAAAGAAGATGCTGCAGCTGTAAAGCAAGCAGTGAAAAATATTCTTATGACCAATTTTCTTGAAAAACCCTTTAATACTACATTTGGTGGAAATCTAAATGACTTCTTATTTGAACTAGATACTGAAATAGAAGCTGATATTTTAAGAGATAGAATCTTTGAAACTATTGCATATCATGAACCAAGAGCACTAGTACAAAGGGTAGAAATATTTGTATTTCCGGAAAACAACGAAGTAAAAATCACTGTACAGTTTCAAGTGTTAAATGCAGTTGAACCTATTACTTTGGAACTATCATTAACGAGGCTTAGATAAATGGCTACTACTACCAAATCAACTGATCTAGATTTTGATAACATCAAAGCTAGGCTTAAGGATTATTTAAAGAAACAGCCTCAGTTTAATGCTTATGATTTTGAAGCAGCAGGTCTTTCTAATATTCTTGATGTGTTAGCATATAACTCTCATATCAATGCATTAAATGCGAACTTTGCGCTCAATGAATCATTTTTATCAACAGCACAATTAAGAAGTTCTGTAGTGTCTCATGCACAAACACTTGGCTATGAGATTCGTTCTACAACGTCTTCACGAGCAATTGTTAATCTGTCGCTTAATCTTACTGGTGTTCCTGGTCGACCAATCACAATTACGTTACCAAAGGGAACTGTATTTACCTCTTCTGTCGATGGCGTAACATATACATTCAGAACTCTAGAAGAGTATAGTGCAAGAGATAATGGATCAGGTTCTTATGTCTTCCTCACTAATGCTGCATCTAACGGCATACCTATCTTTGAAGGTGTAGAAAAAACTAAGACGTTTATTGTTGGACAAAAAGATGAAAGACAAATTTACGTTATTCCCGATGACACAATTGATAAATCAACCGCAATTGTAAGAGTATATAGTTCGGTTACTTCATCTAATTATACAACATATTTTCCTCTTTCACAGGCTGTTATTATTGATGAAAATGCTAAGTTCTTTAGTATTAACGAAGTGCCTAATGGATACTATGAATTAAATTTTGGAGATGGTACTTCATTTGGTAAATCACCTGAGCCAGGCGAAAAGATTGTAATAACTTATCTTTCTTCAAAGGGCGCGGCAGCCAACAACGCCACAGTTTTTAATCCAAATAATCAAATTCGTATTAATGGTATTGATTATGTGCTTACAACCGTAACAGCAGGCGAATCAACAGGTGGTGCAAGTAGGCAGTCAATTGAATCAATTAGACAGCTAGCTCCTATTGCGTATGCTTCACAGAAAAGACTTGTTACATCGCTTGACTATAAAGCCATGATCGAGACTAACTTTTCACAAGTAAGAGAAGCTGCAATTTGGTCAGGAGATCAAAATATTCCTATTGATTACGGCGCTGTTTATATTTCATTAAACTATGCTGCAAATACCGCTGCTGCAACAAAGCAAGCAATTAAAGATGCGATTGTCAATAACTTTACTAATAATCTTTCGGTTATGTCGATGACTCCTAAATTTGTAGAACCAATTGATGTTTGGCTATCTCTTAATGTCCAATTCAATTTTGATCCGGCATTAACTGGTAATACTGCGGCAACAACAGAAGTAAATGTTTTTAAATTTATTCAAAACTATTTTAATACTAACTTATCTACGTTTAACGCGGTCTTTAGAAAATCTAATCTTGCAACTGAAATTGATGCATTTGATCCATCTATTCTTTCAACTCGAATGGATATTAAAGTTCAAATGAGACAAGTTATTGATACTTCAATTGTTAATACATTTGATTTAGAGTATCCGTGTAAGATCGCTGATCCAGATGATGTATTTTGGAGAATTCAGTCAACAACATTTGAATATAAAGCTAAAGTTGCCCGAATTCAAAATAGATTAAATAGCAACTCGCTTTCAATTATTGATCTTGCTGGAAATATTCTCCTAGATAATGTTGGAAGTTATAATAAAGCCACAGGTAAAGTTTCTATTGTCGGCTTTAAACCAACTCGAATGACTAATGGCGGAAATACAATTCGAATTGATGTAATTCCTGCAGTTGAGGGAACTATTAAACCTTTAAGAAATTATATCCTTAAATTTGAAGCAGATAAATCCTCAACTAGTGCAGTTGTTGATAGACAAACACCATCACTTGAAATCACAATCTAATGGCCAATTCAGAAACCTTAAAAGATTATAATCGATTACCAATTAACTTTCGAAAGAGTTTAGTTCAGGAAGTTCTTCCTGAATATTTTCAGACGAGTTATCCGGCTCTCATTGATTTTTTAGAGGGTTACTACGAATATTTAGATTCTGATGATCAATGGGGTGGCTCATTACAAGAACTAATTACAATTAGAGATTTTGAAGATACAACTCTTAAAAGATTAGATTTTGTTTTAGGTGAAGTGGGACTAAGTGTTTCGAGTGGTAGATTTACATTTCCTCGAGAAGTATTAAGAAATTTTGGTAACTTCTTTAGGGTAAAGGGATCTGAATATTCAGCCCATGGTTTCTTTAGAGCTTTCTTTAATGATAATGATATTGAAATTAAGTATCCAAAGGATGAATTATTTAGAGTAGGTCAGGCTAAAATTGGTTCTGATGATGCCTTTATTATCCAAGATGGAAAAATTTATCAAATTTTCTCTATTTTAATTAAATCGGGAAAACCTATTTCTGAATGGGAATCACTTTGGAGAAAATATGTTCATCCTTCTGGATTTCATTTAGCTGCTGAAGTACTTATTATTGGTAAAGATAACATTGTTATTAGTACAGCTGAATCTATCTATGATCCAGGAGCAAATATTACTCGTGTTTGGAGCAATGCAGCATATCCATATGGATTACATCAAGGTGAAGTTACAGGTCTTTACCCCGATAATGCATTAGATCCACAAATACCTACTGGACTTGGATCCTATGTATTCCCTAATTATGCAGCTTCTGGTTATTATGTCTCAGAGATAGATGAAGATAAGGCAAGAGAAAGACTGAGTGTTTATAAAACACCAGATGCTTATGGCATTAATATCACAATTAATACTTTGACTGCAAACTATAATACAATTGATGAATGGGCTGGATTCCATATCAAGACTGGTAATAGCTTTGTTAACTACGCAAATAGTAGTAGACTTACTACATTCGATCAGGCATATCATGTACAATATACTGACAGTGATGGTGAAGTAATCCTGTATAACTATTATAAATAGATTAAATTGGCAATAGGAATAAGCAATGGCAAGACAAGAAATTGGAGTTGGTACAACTGGAAATGACGGAACAGGAGATGATCTCCGTACCGCAGGACAGAAAATCAACAGCAACTTTACTGAACTCTACCAAGTTACAGGCGCATTACAGCTAGCCAATGGTGGCGCTGGTATTGATGGTATCGCGTTTGATCAGCGAAGCCTAGTGTTTATTGGTGCTGATAGTCTTAATTCAAATCCATCAGATGCTAATGAAACATATTTGGGCGCCGCTGAACCTACAAAGGACAATACCATTGTTCTTCCAGATTCAAGTGGAACAGTTGCCTTTATAGCTGATGTATCAAATCTAGAGTCAAGAGTAGATTCTGATATTGCATCGCTAATTACTAGTATTGGTAATGTCAGTGGTGCAGCTGGTTCTAAAATTGACTCTGCCGCAGCAATTATTATTGCAACTGATATTGCCCTTGATTCCGCTAATGTTATTTCTCTTGTTCAACAAAATTCTGTAGATTCTGCTGCTGTTATAACACTTGTTGACGCTGCATACATTCTTTCTCGCACTGGCACTAGACTAGATTCTGCTGCCGGCGAAGCACTTATTCAAGCTTATGTTGATTCTAACTATATTAATACTGTTGTAGGAGGTCTCTATTTAGATTCTTCTGAAGCCCAACCTATGATTGATTCTAGTTTGACTAATATTGATCTTACTATTGCTCCTAAAACTGATTTAGGTAGAAATTTGGGTAGTGCATCTAAAAGATTTAACAGTGCTTATCTTAATGCTGTAGAGGCTGCTCAAGTTCGAACTACAGGTGATGTACGAATTAGTGGACCTGGTAAATTAAGAATCGACAGTGCGTCATTTGAATATGTTAATTATGAAAATAGATTAAACATTAGTGCCGACAGATTACAATTGAACGGATCTAATAACGTATCAAGTCGCTTCACTGTTGGATCGAGTATTGCCAAGGGCAATCAGCTATATACTAATACACATTTTCTTCCAGCAGTTGATAGCGCGCTAGATTTAGGTGATTCAAATTTTAAATGGAAAGATCTATATCTTTCAGGAAGCACAATTAATCTAGGCGGCATTAAAATTAAATCAGTAAATAACGGAACTGCAATTGAAGTATTAGACGCTAGTGATTCTGCTATTACACTCGGTGGTGGATTATCAGCAGGTCAAGTCAATTCGCGAATTGATACTATTCTTCCATACGGCGAATTGGGTCAATTCGTAGTAAGTAGCGTTAATAACTCAAACACATATACTACCGATTACTTAGTCAGTGTTAATGACAAGTTTGTCGACACACTAGCAGATCTTAATATAGAATTAGGCGATGCTCCAAGTTTATCGGATATCTTTAATACTTGGTATAGATTTTCTCATAATGCAACTCTTACCTTTCCAGCAAATGCTGGTGAGGCAAATGCATGGACGTATAATTCAGGTTCAAATACCGTAAGCAGTACTGTTAATTCTGGTACCGTAACTGGCTTTGCGTCTACCGAAAAATATGATAATTACACACTCACAGTTGATCTCTCTTCTGCAGGTAGTGATAACGATATTGGATTTGTGGTTGCAGGATTTTATACAGACCCATCAACAGGCTATGAATATACTCTTACAGTATTTAGACAAACTGACGGAGGCATTAATGGTCTTGGATCATGGGGTATTGTCTATAATATGGGTCAAGCAGATCAACAAATCTTAATTACAAATGGTACAGCAAACGGTACCGGTGGATGGAATACAGCGGGCGCTACTAAAATTCAAGTTGTAAAAAGTGGTAGATATATTACTGCAACAACCTCTCAATTTGGTAGCTTAACTCTCGATCCTGCTACTACGCTCACATATGATTTAGGAAGCAATGCATACACAGTTCTATTTGCAGGTAGATCTAAGTATGGATTTGGTGCATGGAGTCAAGATAATTGCGTATTTGCAAATATTGTCTTTACTCCACAGGTTCCTGAATTACTTTATCATTTCGGTGGCACAGTTTCGGGTAACTCCGGCGGTGACATATATACATATGATCCAGCAACTCAAACATGGTCTGTTGATCTGACAAGAGCCTTGAGTGATATTCCT
>Ga0209137_1002203_pt1 | contig 17445 bp, 18 predicted proteins | sample SaaInl5LU_22_DNA_FD_184642 | JGI IMG/M metagenome (GOLD analysis project Ga0209137, IMG submission 184642) | Marine microbial communities from expanding oxygen minimum zones in the Saanich Inlet - ESP_105LU_22_DNA (SPAdes) (version 2) | ecosystem: Environmental > Aquatic > Marine > Intertidal... | reverse complement strand
TCCTCCGTGAGAGGCGGTAGGCGGTGGGCATCGGCTTTGGCGCCAATGACACGGGGAGCAAGCGCTGTATTCAGACCCTCAAGCCCTTCAACGTGGTCCCAGTGATGATGGGTGAGCAAAATGGTTGTTAATGCAAGGCCCCGTTCTGCGAGCGCTGCATTGATCGGCGCGGCTTCGGGCGCATCAACGAGGGCGGCTTCGCCTGCGGCATTCACCAGAAGAAAGGCGTAGTTGTCAGACAGGCAAGGGATGGTGAGCAGCTCAAGGGGCATAGCATTTCCACGGATCATTGTTATGTTGACCTCAGAGTGACGGATACAGGCGGCGGCGTCCATGCATCTTGACGTGAAAGATCTGAGAAATTTCTACTACCGCAGCACTTTGGGCCGCGCGGCGCAAAAAGTGATCCGAGACCAGATGCTCACGCTCTGGCCAGAGGCCAAGGGGCAAACGGTTGTAGGCTTTGGCTTTGCTGCGCCCTTGTTGCGGCCGTATCTCGGGCAAGCGCGGCGCGTGACCTGTCTTATGCCAGGACCACAGGGCGTGATGCCTTGGCCTGCGGGGCAGCCCAATGTGAGTGTTCTGTGCGAGGAGACCCACTGGCCGATCGAGACGGGGCATGTGGACAGGCTGGTTGTGATGCACGGGCTTGAGACCAGTGAGTGGCCCACACATGTGCTTGAAGAATGCTATCGGGTGCTCGGCCCCGGAGGGCGGGCGCTTTTTATCGTCCCCAACCGCGCTGGGCTTTGGAGCCGCAATGACCGCACGCCTTTTGGCTATGGCCGGCCCTTCACGATGGGCCAGCTCGACCAGCAGTTGAAGCTTTGGGGCTTTAAGACCGAGCATAGCCAGACTGCTCTTTACCAGCCGCCGAGCGAGAAGCGCTTCTGGCGCAAGACGGCTGGCTTTTGGGAGAAACTTGGACACGGATTGCCACTGATTGCAGGGGGAGGTGTGCTTATGGTTGAGGTGACAAAGCAGATTCCTGCGCCGACACGACCCGGGCTGAGCCAAAGGGTGCGCAAGCCCTCGTTTGTGCTTCAACCGATGCCTGAAGGGCTGCCTGCCTGAGCGTCGTTTTGAGGGATTCTGTTGTGATAGCGTTAACTTTCGTGGCCTGAATCATTAAAAACCCGACCGAATTGGTGATATTTGCACGCGCAAACGGTCGCAGTTTTGCTAAGGCTATGAATTAATTGTATTTTATGGTATACTGAAAAATGCGCTAGCAGGTTGCCGCAAATGGAATGCTCTGCTACACCCGCCTCGATTTAGCAGCTTTGGGAAATCTCAGGGTAAAAACGCCCCCAAGAGAGCTATGTGCAAATTCGAGCGCATCGCGGATCACGGGGCCAGAAAATCGAAAGGGTTGACGTGTCCGAACCAGCTTCGATCTCTTCCGGCATTGCTGCACGCTATGCCACGGCCGTATTTGACCTGGCCAAGGAAACGAAAAAGCTTACAGCCGTTGAGGGTGACCTTAACAGCTTGGAAGGGGCGCTGACTGACAGCGCCGATTTTAACAATCTCATTATGAGTCCGGTGTACAGCCGTGACGAGCAGGGCGCTGCTGTTGCTGCGCTCGCTAAAAAAATGAAGCTTTCCCCAATGATGACAAACACGCTCAGCCTGATGGCTGCCAAGCGTCGTTTGTTTGTCTTGCCTCAGCTCGTACGCGCTCTGCGCGCTGCGATTGCGCAAGACAAGGGTGAAGTTTCGGCCGATGTGGTCAGTGCCAAGGCTCTGACGAAAGGCCAAGCGGACAAGCTTGCCAAGACGCTGAAAGAGCGCTTTGGGAAGACTGTAACTATCAATGCGACCGTTGATGAAACCCTCATCGGCGGTCTTGTCGTCAAGGTGGGCTCGAAAATGATCGATACGTCGATCCGCTCGAAGCTCAGCTCCCTCCAGAATGCAATGAAAGAGGTCGGATAAATGGGTATCCAAGCAGCAGAAATTTCTGCGATCCTGAAGGACCAGATCAAGAACTTTGGCAAAGAAGCCGAAGTTGCTGAAGTCGGTCAAGTTCTCAGCGTTGGCGATGGTATCGCCCGTGTTTATGGTCTGGACAACATCCAAGCCGGTGAGATGGTTGAATTCCCTGGTGGGATTATGGGCATGGCCCTCAACCTCGAAACCGATAACGTTGGTGTTGTTATTTTCGGTTCTGACCGTGACATCAAAGAAGGTGACACAGTCAAGCGCACGAAAGCGATCGTGGACGTTCCAGCCGGCCCCGAACTTCTCGGTCGCGTGGTTGACGGCCTCGGCAACCCGATTGACGGCAAAGGCCCGATCAAAACCAAGCTGCGCGCGATTGCGGACAGCAAGGCACCTGGCATTATTCCACGTCAGTCTGTCCACGAGCCAATGGCGACAGGCCTCAAGTCTGTTGATGCGATGATCCCGATTGGCCGTGGCCAGCGCGAGCTCATCATTGGTGACCGTCAGACAGGTAAAACGGCTGTGGCGCTTGACGCGATCCTCAACCAGAAGTCTTACAACGAAGCAGCCGGAGACGACGACAGCAAGAAGCTGTACTGCGTCTATGTTGCGATTGGCCAGAAGCGCTCGACTGTTGCGCAGCTGGTGAAACGCCTCGAAGAAAGCGGCGCGCTTGAGTATTCAATCGTTGTTGCTGCGACAGCGTCTGACCCTGCACCTTTGCAGTTCCTTGCGCCTTATGCTGCAACGGCAATGGCAGAATATTTCCGCGACAACGGCAAGCACGCTTTGATCATCTATGATGACCTTTCAAAGCAAGCGGTGTCATATCGCCAGATGTCACTTCTGCTCCGTCGTCCACCAGGCCGCGAAGCTTATCCTGGTGACGTTTTCTATCTTCACTCACGTCTGCTTGAGCGCTCTTCAAAGCTCAACGCCGACCACGGCTCAGGCTCTTTGACAGCTCTGCCGATCATTGAAACTCAAGGTGGTGACGTTTCGGCGTTTATTCCAACCAACGTGATCTCGATCACCGACGGTCAGATCTTCCTTGAAACAGAACTGTTTTACCAAGGCATCCGCCCTGCTGTGAACACAGGTCTTTCAGTTTCTCGTGTTGGCTCGTCAGCGCAAACATCTGCGATGTCTTCTGTTGCTGGTCCTGTTAAGCTTTCTCTCGCACAATACCGCGAGATGGCGGCCTTCGCACAGTTCGGCTCAGACCTTGATGCGGCGACGCAACAGCTTCTGAACCGTGGTGCACGCCTCACAGAGCTTATGAAGCAGCCGCAGTACTCACCGCTGTCGAACGCCGAGATCGTATGTGTTATCTTTGCAGGCACAAACGGCTACCTCGACAAAATCGCTGTGAAAGATGTTGCTCGCTACGAAGCAGGCCTTCTCAAGCATCTGCACTCAAAGCACGCTGACATCATCGAGTGGATCACAAAAGACGATCCCAAGATCAAAGGCGAAGCCGCAGACCGTTTGAAAGCAGCGCTAGACACATTCGCCGCTGACTTCGCATAAGGGGGAGATAGGGCAATGCCAAATCTCAAGGACCTTAAAAATCGGATCGCGTCGGTCAAATCGACCCGCAAGATCACGAAGGCCATGCAAATGGTGGCCGCCGCAAAACTGCGGCGGGCACAGGAAGCTGCCGAAGCCTCACGGCCTTACACAGAGCGCTTCAACGCTGTTCTGGGTGGGCTTGCGGCCTCTGTAGGCTCATCTGAGGGCGCACCAATCTTGCTGCGTGGCTCAGGCGACAACAAGGTTCACATGCTCGTCGTTATGACGTCCGAGCGTGGACTTTGCGGCGGCTTCAACACCAACATCGTTAAGCTGGCAAAACAACACGCTCAGACGCTTCTGGCCGAAGGCAAAACCGTGAAAATCCTGACCGTGGGCAAAAAAGGCCGCGAGCAGATGAAGCGGGATTACCAGGCTCACATGGTTGCTCATGTGGATATGAGCGAAGTGAAGAAAATTGGCTACGACAATGCCAAGGATGTTGCGACAGACCTTCTCAGCCGTTTTGACGCGGCAGAGTTTGATGTGGCGACAATCTTCTACAGCCAGTTCCAATCGGTGATCAGCCAGATCCCGACCGCACTGCAGGTTATTCCTGCCAGCTATGACGCCCCTGAGGGCGATGCGGCTGGTGCGAGTGCCGACTACGACTATGAGCCTGATCAGGACCAAATCCTGGCAGACCTCTTGCCACGCGGTGTAGCGACGCAAATCTTTGCGGCGCTGCTGGAGAACGGCGCAAGTGAACAAGGTGCGCGTATGTCTGCTATGGACAACGCAACCCGTAACGCTGGCGACATGATCGAAGATCTGACAATTGAGTATAACCGCTCACGTCAGGCTGTGATTACGAACGAGCTTATCGAGATTATCTCGGGCGCTGAGGCGCTCTAAGAAACCGGAGACGAAAAATGGCTAATGCAAAAGGCAAAATCACCCAGGTGATCGGCGCCGTTGTGGACGTGCAGTTTGAAGATACACTGCCCAAGATTCTCGACGCGCTTGAAACAGACAACAACGGCAAGCGCCTTGTTCTTGAGGTTGCGCAGCACCTCGGCGAGAACACAGTTCGCACAATTGCTATGGACGCAACAGAAGGCCTCGTGCGCGGCCAGGCAGTGACAGACCTCGGCAAGCCGATCTCTGTTCCTGTTGGCAAGGGCACATTGGGCCGGATCCTGAACGTGACAGGCGATCCTGTTGACGAAAAGGGCCCAGTTGATGCGACCGAAACACGCTCGATCCACGGCGACGCGCCTACGTTTGAAGAGCAGTCAACAGCGACTGAAATTCTGACAACAGGTATCAAGGTTATCGACCTTCTCGCGCCTTACACGAAGGGCGGCAAGATCGGCCTCTTCGGTGGTGCGGGTGTTGGTAAAACAGTTTTGATCATGGAACTGATCAACAACATCGCGAAAGTGCACTCAGGTGTATCTGTTTTCGCGGGCGTTGGTGAGCGGACACGTGAAGGTAACGACCTTTACCACGAGATGATTGAGTCTGGCGTTATCGTTCCTGACAACCTCACAGAGTCAAAAATTGCTCTGGTTTACGGCCAGATGAACGAGCCTCCCGGTGCGCGTATGCGTGTTGCTTTGACGGGTCTTTCGCTCGCCGAGCAGTTCCGCGACGACTCTGGCTCAGACGTTCTGTTCTTTGTCGACAACATCTTCCGCTTCACGCAAGCGGGCTCGGAAGTTTCGGCTCTCTTGGGTCGCATTCCTTCAGCGGTTGGCTACCAGCCAACACTGGCGACAGACATGGGCCAGATGCAAGAGCGCATCTCATCCACCAAAAACGGTTCGATTACATCGGTTCAGGCCGTTTACGTTCCTGCGGATGACTTGACCGACCCTGCACCTGCGACATCCTTTGCTCACCTTGACGCGACAACGGTTCTTGACCGTGCGATCTCGGAAAAAGGCATCTACCCAGCGGTTGACCCACTTGGTTCAACATCACGCCTGCTTGATCCACAGATCATTGGTGAAGAGCACTATAATGTGGCTATGGCTGTTCAGCAGATCCTTCAGCGCTACAAATCCCTGCAAGACATCATCGCGATTCTCGGCATGGACGAACTGAGCGAAGAAGACAAAATGACAGTGGCCCGCGCCCGTAAGATCGAGCGTTTCCTCAGCCAGCCATTCGACGTTGCCAAAGTCTTCACAGGCTCTGACGGTGTTCAGGTTCAGCTCGAAGAGACAATCGCATCGTTTAAAGCTGTTGTGGCTGGTGAATACGATCACCTTCCAGAAGGCGCCTTCTACATGGTTGGTGGCATCTCTGACGTGATCGCAAAAGCCGAGAAAATGGCAGCTGACGCTGCTTAAAGGAGGCATCAATGGCCGAGACAATGCAATTTGATCTGGTAAGCCCCGAGCGCAATCTTGCTTCTATGCAGGTGGCCTCGGTCCAGATCCCCGGTGCAGACGGGCAAATGACGGCAATGCCGAACCACGCGCCTGTGATCACCACGCTGCGTCCAGGTGTTCTGGCCGTGAGTGGCCCCGAAGGCGATGTGTCCTTCGCGGTCACAGGCGGCTTTGCCGAGATCAACCCAGAGGGGCTTTCTGTGCTTGCAGAGAAAGCTATTCCTTTGGCGGACGCCTCGGCGGCTGATCTGGAACCAATCGTTGCGGCTGCGAAAGCAGCAGCGGCCTCAGCGGCTCCTGAAAACCGCGATATGGCTGAGCTTCTGCTCGCAGACCTTGAAGAGCTTATGCAAAACATGGTCTGATATTGTGCAGTGCACGCAAAAAGTGATATGCCTCAGCCTGTAATGGTTGGGGCATTTTTTTTGCCTGTGGATTTTCAGTGCCAGATTTGATGTATCAGGAGCAGGCAGGCAGACGATGAAGAAACTGGGCGGCGCAATCGGAATTGCCCAGGGAAATGACGTAATTTTTGAGCATTTTCAAGACGGTGGCGAAATGTGGACGGGTAAGGGCAACCGCGAGATTGTAAAACCTGTGATATTTCGCGAAGCCTTTAGCGCTCCACCTAACGTACATTGTTCCCTAACGCTTTGGGACGTGGACAGCGACACCAACGTGCGCGCCGACATTGAAGCTGAAAACATCACCGATACAGGATTTGACCTCGTGTTTCGCACGTGGGGCGACACAAAGATTGCGCGTATTCGGGCGGGATGGATGGCCATCGGGCCTGTCTCAAACGACGACGACTGGGAGCTCTACTGAGCCAAGCAGGGCAGGCGGGCCGTAGCCCGCCAGCGCGCTAAGTTAGAACATGCCTTCGTAGATCGGCTCAAGCATATCTGTATCAAAAAGAGAACTCACAGAGGTTCCGTTCCAGATGTTGAGGATCGCTTGGGCAAACATTGGCGCTGTGGGCACAACGCGGATGTTTGGGGTCTTCTTGACAGCGTCTGTCGCGGCGATGGTATCGGTGATCACCAGTGATTTCATGACAGAATTGGTGATCCGCTCGCAGGCGGGGCCCGAGAGGACACCATGTGTGATATAAGCGTGGACTTCCGAGGCGCCGTTTTCCATGAGGACTTCGGCGGCTTTGCAAAGCGTACCAGCTGTATCAACCATATCGTCGACGATAAAACATTTCTTGCCTGTCACATCACCGATAACTGTCATTTCGGCCACTTCGCCCGCTTTTTCGCGGCGTTTGTCGACGATCGAGAGAGGGGCGTTGATCCGCTTGGCCAGCTCACGTGCGCGTGCGACGCCGCCAACATCGGGTGAGACCACCATGATGTCGTCCAGATTGTCTTTGAACTGATGCTTGATATCGAGCGCGAAAATCGGAGAGGCGTAGAGGTTGTCTACGGGGATATCAAAGAAGCCCTGAATTTGAGCCGCGTGCAGGTCCATTGTCAGGACACGTTCAATACCAGTGCCAACGAGCATGTTTGCGACGAGCTTGGCTGAAATCGGGGTGCGCGCTTTAGAACGACGGTCCTGGCGAGCATAGCCGAAATAGGGGATCACGGCTGTGATGCGTTGTGCTGAAGAGCGGCGCAGAGCGTCGGCCATGATCAACAATTCCATAAGATTGTCGTTGGCGGGATTTGAGGTGCTCTGGATAATGAACATGTCTTCGCCGCGCACGTTGTCATAGACTTCGACGAAAATTTCTCCGTCGTTGAACCGCTCTACGCGTGCTTCGACAAGCCCTTGGCTCACGCCACGATGCAACGACATGCGCCGTGCAATGGCAGAGGACAAAGGCATGTTTGAATTGCCTGTGATGAGTTTTGGTTCTTTGGTGAGTGACATGTGGCGCGGCCTCTGGGCTTTGGGAATTCATGACAGAATCGTGACGTTGACACCGCTTAACATCTAACTCATGTCTGGCAAAGGTTGCACTTGGCCGCAAGGCTGCAAGCGCACAGAAATACGAAAGGCAACACGATGGCAACTATGAACTACTATTTTACCACGCTGAGCCCTTGGGCCTATCTCTCTGGCCTGCGTGCTGAAGAGATTGCTGCGAAGCATGGTCTGACTGTTGTGTATAAACCGCTTGATATTATGGCACTTTTTTCGCGTACGGGGGGCACGGCACCAGCTGATAGACACCCAGCACGGATGGATTATCGCAATCAGGAGCTGCGCCGTCAGGTCAAAAAAGCGGGTCTGCCGATGACTTTACCTAAGCCAGCGTTCTGGCCGACGAACCCAGCCCCTTCAAGCTATGCGATCATTGCAGCGCAAGAAGCAGGTGGTGGTGATCTTGGGAAACTGACCCATTCAATTCTGCGCGCCTGCTGGGCCGAAGAGAAAGACATCGGTGATGAAAGCGTCGTCCAAGACTGCCTTGAAGCGGCAGGGTTTGAGCGCGGTTTGACGACAAGCGGCATGCTCCTTGGTGCAGAAACTTATGCCCGCAACTTGGAAGAGGCTGTTGAAAAGGGCGTCTTTGGCGCGCCATTTTATGTGCTGGATGACGGTGAGAAGTTCTGGGGCCAAGACCGCCTCGCCGATATGGACGCCTACCTCGCAGGGGATCTGTGAGCTTGGAAACACGCGCGGGGTACCCTGTCTTCGCGCGCGACTTGGGCCATGGCGCGCGAACAGGGCTGATGTTGCATTGCTCGTTGGCGCATAGCGGCGCATGGCGGGGGCTGGCAAAGGCTTTTGAGGCAGAGTTCACCTTTGCGGCGCCTGACTTTCTGAGCCATGGGCGCAGTGCTTTCTGGGATGGGCAGGGGAGCTATCACGACGCCTGCACCGAGGTGGCGAAGAGCTTTCTTGGCGATGAGCCTGTTGATATAATAGGGCATTCCTTCGGGGCGACGGTTGCCCTGCGGCTGGCTCTCGAGGCTCCTGCGCTTGTCCGCAGTCTTGTGTTGATCGAGCCTGTTTTTTTTGCGGTCGCATTGGAGGATGATCCTGAGTTTGTCAGCGGTGTGGAGGCTTTTAGAACGCTTTTGGCAGAGGAAGGACGCTATACCGCAACCAGAGAATTTCTCGGCGAATGGGGCGGCGGTTTGCCTTGGGATATGATGCCTAAAGACACCCAAGACGATATGGCCTCGCGCATTGAAGTGATCCCTGATGCGGCGCCAGCTTTGTATGGCGATACGGCCGGCATGCTTGTGGAAGGGCGTTTGCAGTCGCTCCAAATGCCTGTTCTTTTGGTTCGGGGTGATACCTCGCCCAATGTGATTAAGACTATCAACGCGGGGCTTGCGCGGCGCATTCCTGGGGCGCAATCAGCGGTGATCGCAGGGGCGGGGCATATGGCGCCGATATCTCATGCGAAAGATTGTGCCGGCGAGATGCGCCGTTTTTGGGCGCTGTCCTAGCCGAGAGATGCAAGCAACGCTTTGCTTGGCACGCCTGTAACGGGAAGCCCGCGGGATTGCTCGTAGGCGCGGATCGCGGCGCGGCCTTTTTCGCCGATGACACCGTCTGGATTACCCGCGGCAAAGCCACGGTCATTGAGGCGTTGTTGTAGCGCTTGCCGTTCGCGGGTGCTCATTCCCCACGGGTTCTTGGGAAAGCCCGAACGGATTTTGCCACGCCCTGCAAGGCGATCAGACAGATGCCCCACGCCGATGGCGTAGCTGTCGGCGTAGTTGTATTTTTTGATCACGTGGAAGTTGTTGTAGACCATGAAGACTGGGCCTTCTGGGCCCGCTGGCAGGATCAGTGCGCCATTGCCGTGATCGGCGAGCTTTGCGCTGCTTGCTGTTGTGACGCCAAGGCGTTGCCAGTCACGTGTCTTGCGCGGAAAGATCCGACCAGTGAGGGCGAGATCAAACCCGTGTGGAAGCGTGACTTCTACAGCCCAAGGCTGCCCCTTGCGCCAGCCCTCGGCTTTGAGCAGCTGGGCGGTGGAGGCCAATGCATCCGTCGGATCATCGCCCCAGATGTTAGCATGACCTGTGCCGTCGAAATCTTGGGCATGGCGTTGGTAGGTCGAAGGCATGAACTGGGTATGGCCCATCGCCCCAGCGAAGCTACCGCGCATTTCGGCGGGCTTGGCATGGCCCGCCTCAACGATCTGAAGCGCTGCGAGTAGCTCGGCCTCGAAGAGTTCTCGCCGGCGACCCTCAAAGGCAAGAGTTGAAAGCGTGGAGAAGACAGGCAAGTTGCCGCGAAAGCCGCCATAGGCGCTCTCCATGCCCCAGATCGCTGTGAGCACTTCTTTCTCGACGCCGTAGGTGCGTTCAATCTTGGAGAGCGTGTTCTTGTATTTTTTGAGCGCCTTCTGCCCGCCTGAGAGACGTGCCCCAGAGGCGGCGGAAGCGAGGTAATCTTGTAAGGGCTTAGCCACTTCGGCTTGACGGGAATCGTTCGCGACGACTTTTGGAAGAAACTCTGCACCTTTTAGGCTTGCCTCCAGAGTGCGTTCGGAAAAACCGAGACGCGTGGCCTTTCGGCGGAATTTTTTGAGCCATGTTTCAAAGCCTGTGCGCGCAACTGCAGGGGAAGCAGCGAAGGCAAGAGATGTAATGATAACGGCGCGGCGGGTGAGAGACATTGTTGCGTTCCTTAAAAGGGGGCAGCGGACCTAGTCTTTGGCGGCAATAAGGGCCTTCAGAATGCTTTTGGCACTGTCGGACGCCCAGTCGGCATCGCCTAGAAGGCGGGCGACTTCGGTCCCGTCGCGTGCAATGAGAACTGTGGCGGGGAGGCCGAGGACGCCCATTTCGCGCGCCACCGCAGAATTGGCATCTGTGTGCAGAGGTAAGTTGCTGATACCAATCTCGGCAAAGAAGCGCGCCATGGCCGCGGCGTCATTCTTGCCCGTTGCGATTGTGATGACTTCGAAATCACTGCCGCCTAGTTCGGTCTGAAGCTCCGAGAGCATGGGCATTTCTTTGCGACAAGGGGCGCACCAAGTGGCCCAGAAGTTCAGCAGAACGACTTTGCCTTTATGCGCGGCAAGTGTCGCTGTGTCTCCCGTCGCTGTTGCGTAGGGCGCGGTGGCCACGGCTTGGGGGCCTGGATGCACCACCAGTTTTTTCATGTCGCCTGTTTTAAGCGATTGGACCGTTGTTCGGGTGGACTGACTAATGCCGCCTGTTACAGCATTTGTGGGTGCAAACGCGAAAAGCGCAGCGATGATTGCGATTGCGGCGAGGGCGGTATAAACCAGCTTGGAGCGAGACATTTTCATCCTTTCGAAGGCATAATACCCATGAGCAACGATACCTCGAACCAAATGTGGGGCGGCCGTTTTTCGGCTGGCGTAGACGCGATTATGGAGGCGATCAATGCCTCGATCGGGTTTGACCAGCGGATGGCGGCCGAGGACATTGCTGGCTCTCGGGCCCATGCTGCAATGTTGGCGGCCACGGGCATCGTCAGTGATAGCGATGTGGAGGCGATGAGGGAAGGGCTGCTCACGGTCTTGTCAGAGATTGAGGCCGGAACGTTTGAGTTTTCTACTCAGCTTGAGGACATTCACATGAATGTTGAGAGCCGTCTCAAGGCGCTGATTGGTGAGCCTGCGGGGCGTTTGCACACCGGGCGCTCGCGCAACGACCAAGTGGCGACCGACTTCAAGCTTTGGGTGCGTGGGCAGATGGACGCTGCTATCGCAGGCATCCGCGCGCTCCAACTCGCTTTTTTAGGACAGGCTGAGGCGGGCGCCGACTGGGTTATGCCTGGGTTTACGCATTTGCAAACGGCCCAACCCGTGACTTGGGGGCATCATATGATGGCTTATGTCGAGATGCTGGGGCGCGATGCCTCGCGCTTTGAAGACGCGCGCCGCCGTATGAACGAGAGCCCCTTGGGTGCTGCGGCGCTGGCGGGCACGTCCTTTCCGATTGATCGCGAGATGACAGCGCGTGAGCTTGGCTTTGATCGGCCTGCATCGAATTCGCTCGATGCGGTGAGCGATCGTGACTTTGCGCTGGAGTTTTTGAGCTGCGCGAGTATCTGCGCAATGCACCTTAGCCGCTTTGCCGAAGAGCTTGTGATCTGGTCTTCCGCGCAGTTTCGCTTTGTGCAGCTGTCTGACAGCTTCTCGACGGGTTCCAGCATTATGCCACAGAAGAAGAACCCTGACGCTGCGGAGCTTATCCGCGCCAAGATTGGTCGTATTTTCGGGGCCAATGTAGCGCTGATGATGGTGATGAAGGGGCTGCCGCTCGCCTATTCAAAGGACATGCAAGAAGACAAGGAGCAAGTCTTTGATGCAGCCGACAACCTGATGCTGGCTCTGGCCGCTATGGAGGGCATGGTCCGTGATATGTCGGTCAACCGCGAGAGCCTTGCAGGAGCCGCAGGCAGCGGTTTTTCAACGGCGACGGACCTTGCAGACTGGTGTGTACGGGTGCTGAACATGCCGTTTCGCGATGCGCATCATGTCACGGGGAGCCTTGTCGCTATGGCTGAGGCCAAGGGCTGTGACTTGCCAGATCTTTCGCTGGAAGAGATGCAGAGCGTCAATGCAGCGATCACCGAAGATGTCTTCAGCGTGCTGACGGTGGAGGCCTCTGTCGCTTCGCGCACAAGCTATGGCGGCACAGCGCCTTCTGAAGTGCGCAAACAAGTGGCGCGCTGGAAAGACGCGCTCGCATGAGCCGCCTCTGGCTTGTGCTCGCTCTTTGGGGGACGGTGCATCCGATGTATTACTTCCTGTCCTACATGCGGGCAGAAGACGTTGGCCTCACGGGGCTATCACAAGCTTGGTATGTGAATGCGTCGACCACAGGGCTGACTTGGGATCTCATCATCGCTGCGCTGAGCCTCACGATCTGGGTGATCTATGAGGCCCTGCAAAAGCGTGACTGGTTGAGGCTTGCCGCGATTCCTGCCACGTTTTGCATCGGAGTGAGCTGCGGCTTGCCACTCTATCTTTATTTGCGTGGGCGTAAGCAATAAGATCACCTCGAGTTCAGATGGAGGTGTGCTATGGTTCGGTTCTTTAGTTTGGGTTTGAGCCTTATGATCTTGGTGGGTTGTGGCGCGGACGGTGAACCTTTGCGGCCCTCGGCGGCTCCGAGCGAGTCGACCTCTCCAAGTGGTGTAAACGTGTCAGGCTATGCGACTGTTGGGGTTATCTACGAATAATTGGCATTCCTTGGCGGAATTCCGCTAGGGTCAGGAGAACCGATATGATCCGTTTCCTTATTGTTGGCATTAGTCTTTTGACGCTGCCAAGCTGTGGCGCAGACGGGACGCCGATGCGTCCCACGGCAAGCGGAACTGTGACAGTGACCCCGAGTGGGGTCCGCACGGGTGGCTCTGTGGGTGTGAGCAAAGGGCCCGTCAGTATCGGCATTAGCCTCTGAACAGGCTTGGCGCGCGGCTGCGTTTGCGCTAGAGCAGGCGCAATATAGCTTAGGGGCGCACAATGGACCATTTTCTTTACCATAACGGCGAACTTCATGCCGAGGATGTGCCGCTGAGCGCGATTGCAGCAGACGTTGGGACGCCGTTTTACTGCTATTCGACGGCAACATTGGAGCGGCACTTTCGTCTCTTTGATGAGGCGTTGGACGGCATGGAGCACCTTGTGTGCTATGCCATGAAAGCCGCGTCAAATCTGGCTGTCCTCAAGGTTCTGGCGGATTTGGGTGCTGGTATGGATGTTGTATCGGGCGGGGAATACGCACGCGCGAAGGCTGCGGGTGTTCCTGGTGACAAGATCGTGTTTTCAGGTGTTGGAAAAACGCGTGACGAAATGCGTATGGCGCTCACGGGGGGTATACGACAGTTCAATGTCGAGAGTGAGCCCGAGATGGAGCGGCTCAACGCGGTTGCGCTGGAGTTGGGTGTGAAGGCGCCGATCACGATCCGCGTCAATCCTGACGTGGATGCCAAGACACATGCCAAGATTGCCACGGGAAAGTCTGAAAACAAATTCGGCATTCCAATTGCAAAGGCGCGAGCGGTTTATGCTCATGCCGCCAGCCTTAAGGGACTTGAGATTGTTGGTATTGATGTGCACATCGGCTCGCAACTGACCGAGCTTGAGCCGTTTCGACTGGCTTATGAAAAGGTCAAGGAACTGACGCTTCTACTGCGCGAAGATGGCCACGAAATCCGCCGTCTGGATCTGGGCGGGGGCCTTGGTATTCCTTACGAGCGCTCAAATACTGCGCCGCCCTTGCCCACAGATTACGGCGCGATGGTGCGCGAGGTTCTAGGCGATCTGGGTTGCGAAATCGAGATCGAACCTGGGCGGCTGATTGCGGGTAACGCGGGTGTTTTGGTCAGCGATGTTGTCTATGTTAAGCAGGGTGAGGGGCGACAGTTTCTTATTCTGGACGCTGCGATGAATGACCTTATCCGCCCTGCGATGTATGATGCCTATCATGACATTGTCCCTGTGGTGGAGCCTGCGGTGGGGGTGGAGCCAGAGGTCTATGACATTGTTGGTCCCGTTTGTGAAAGTGGTGATACCTTTGCCAAGGGCCGCAGTATGACTGCGATGCGCGAAGGGGATCTTGTCGCCTTTCGCAGTGCGGGTGCTTATGGCGCGGTGATGGCCAGTGAGTATAATTCACGCCCTCTCATCCCTGAAGTTCTGGTGAAGGGTGATCAATTTGCTGTCATTCGTGCGCGTCCGAGCTTGGAAGACATGCTTTCGCGCGATAGCATACCTGCGTGGCTGCAACGCTGAAGTGTGAGACAGCCGCAAACCTGACGGAGGCGCGGCTTGCCAGAGCAAACTCAAAAGCCTGAGCGGATTGATCTGAAAGATCAGGTCTTGCTCACCTACCTTGGCCTTTGGGCTGAGCGGCTTTGTGTTGGGTTCTGGCCTCTTTGGTCCGCTCTTATAGCTTTTTTGGCCTTTATATTCTTAGGGTTGCATGAGGTTTTACCGCTTGAGCTTGTCTGGGGCTTTTTCGTCTTTTCGGCTTTTGGTGCATGTTTTGGAGCGTGGTATGCGTGGCGTAGGTTTGCCCGCCCCAGTCGCGAAGAGGCACTAGAGCGCATCGACGCAAGTCTTGTAGGGCGGCCCATTCGTGCGGTGCGCGACAGGCAGGCGATTGGCGCAGGAGACGCAGCGTCTGAGGCGCTTTGGCGCGAGTATCAACGTCGTATGATGGAAAAAATTCGCGTGGCGCGCGCGATTCCGCCGACGATCCGCCTTGCAGCAGCAGATCCCTTTGGCCTGCGTTATGTCGCGCTTTTGGCGCTTTCGATCGGGCTGGTGTTTGGGTCTGTCTGGCGGCTGGGAACAGTTGGTGAGATTGCTGGCCCAAGTGCAGGTGCTGCCAATGCCGCGATGGGGCCAAGTTGGGAAGGCTGGATAGAACCGCCTCTCTACACAGGGTTGCCGTCAATCTACCTCAATGATGCAGCAGGCGACGTGCTTGAGGTGCCCAAAGGCAGCGAAGTGACCCTGCGCCTTTACGGAGCGGCGGGGGCGATCACGGTAAACGAAACCGTTTCAGCACAGCTTGGCGCAGTCACTTCAGTTGCAGCACCAGAGCAAAGCTTCGAGATTTTGCAGGATGGGAGCCTCGAGATTTCGGGCACTGGCGATCGCTGGTGGGATATTGTTGCACGCCCAGATGCTGCGCCGTTTGTGGAGTTCACTGGGCCTGCAGAGACGGCTGCGGGGGGTGTCTTTTCAATGCCGTTTGAGGCAATGGACGACTACGGTATTGAGCGTGGTGAAGCTGTGATTTCGCTTGATATGGCGCTGGTTGACCGCCGCTATGGGCTTGCGCTCGAGCCTGAGAGCAATGAAGCGCTGCGAGTTGTGCTGCCTTTGCCAGTGACTGGGGCACGCGATGACTTTGAAGAGACGTTGATGGAGGATTTCTCGCAGCATCCCTGGGCCAACCTGCCTGTGACAATCACATTGACGGCTTTGGACGAGGCTGGCCAGATGGGTATGAGTGATCCTGTCGAGATCAATCTTGTGGCACGCAAATTCTTCAATCCTTTGGCGGCTGCCGTGGTTGAGCTGCGCCGTGATCTGCTCTGGAACCGTGAAAATGCGCCGCGCATTGCCCAGCTTTTGCGAGCGATTTCCCATGAGCCGGATACTCTTTTCAAACGTGAGACCGATTATCTCCGTTTGCGCACGATTTTGCGGCGGATGGAGACCAAAGTCGCATATGGCGGATTGGATGATGAGACGGTTGCGGAGCTGTCTGAGGCACTTTGGGATTTGGCGCTCAATCTGGAAGACGGCAATCTCTCGGATGCACTTGAGCGGATGCGTGAAGCACAAGATAAGCTTGCTGAAGCGCTGCGCAACGGGGCCTCTGAGGAAGAAATCGCAGAGCTGATGCAGGAGCTGCGCGAAGCGACAAACGAATACATGCAGCAACTCGCCCAACAACAGCAGCAGCAAGAGCAGCAAGATGGTGAACAGGGAGAGCAGGGCGAAAGCATGCAGCTCTCCCAGCAAGACCTGCAAGATATGATGGATCGTATTCAGGAGCTCATGGAGCAAGGCCGCATGGCTGAGGCCGAGCAGGCGTTGCGCGAGTTTCAAGAGATGATGGAAAACATGCGGGTGACCCAGAGCCAGTCTGGGCAAGGCGAAGGGCAAGAGGCGATGGAAGGACTGGCAGAGACACTGCGCGAGCAGCAGGGCCTCTCGGATCAGGCCTTCCGTGACCTTCAAGAGCAGTTCAATCCCAATGCCCGAGCAGGTGAGAGTGGCCAGAATGAAGGCCGCAACGGTGGCCAGGGCCGTGGTGAGCAACACGAGGGTCAAGGCGAAGGCGAAGGCCGCGCAGAACAGGGCCAAAATGGCTCGGGCGAGCAAGAGGGCGAGGGCCAAGGTGGCGCCCAAGAAGGCCAGGCACAGGAGCAATCTCTGGCCGAGCGCCAGCAAGCGCTGAGAGATGAGCTGTCCCGCCAAGCCCGAGGTCTTCCGCAAATGGGCGGCGAGGCGGGCGAAGCCGCACGAGACGCACTTGAAGGGGCTGGGCGCGCTATGGAGCAGGCAGAAGACGCGTTGCGCCAGAATGATCTGGCCGAGGCTATCGACCGTCAGGCCGAAGCGATGGAGCGCTTGCGTGAAGGGATGGACAATCTTGGCGAGGCAATGGCGCAAGCCAATGAAGGCCAAGAGGGACAAGACGGGCAAAATGCCGAAACCGCTGGCCGCCAAAGCAGTGACCCCTTGGGGCGCAACCGCCGTGGCTTTTCAGGCGCCGAGGAAAGCATGGTCGGAGATGAAGACGTTTACCGCCGTGCCCGCGAGCTTCTTGACGAAATCCGCCGCCGTAGCGGCGAGGCGGGCCGCTCGGAGACAGAACGCAGCTATCTTGAGCGGCTGCTCGATCGCTTTTAAGTAAAAGGCTTACTCGCTCGGAGCTGTCCCTTCAGGCGCGGCGCTTTCGGAGGCCATGCCATCAAGCATTTCCATGAGGTGACGCATCTGACCATCCAGCCAGAGGCGTGCAGCATTGACGGCGTCTACATAGGCGTCAAGGGCCGGCGCAACTGGGGGCAAGGCCTCGGCCAGTTGAGGGGCAAAAACATAGAGCGCAATCAGAACGACAGCGAGCAGGATCACAACAAGAAACCCAAGCCCAAAGCCGCTTTT
>Ga0209137_1002201_pt1 | contig 17462 bp, 21 predicted proteins | sample SaaInl5LU_22_DNA_FD_184642 | JGI IMG/M metagenome (GOLD analysis project Ga0209137, IMG submission 184642) | Marine microbial communities from expanding oxygen minimum zones in the Saanich Inlet - ESP_105LU_22_DNA (SPAdes) (version 2) | ecosystem: Environmental > Aquatic > Marine > Intertidal... | reverse complement strand
TCCTGCGTAAAGTTGTCACGATCCTGGATGTATTTGAGCTGCGCTTTTGCGGGGTCTGTTGTGACCACAGTAAGGTTTTCGTTACGCCATTGATTGACCCATTGTTGTAACGCTACTGCGCGGTCATTTGATAGCTTCAACGCAGCGATCATGACGCGGTTACCTTCAGTCGATTTGGCTAGGCTAGGCGATCCAGTGACAATGAATTTCAAATCAGTGTCTGTTGGGTTCACACCCAGTTTTTTAACCTCTGGCAAGATAATCCGGGTTGACGCAGCCTGGAATCCTTCAGCATTTGTGACATCACCGGCTTTGTAGTCTGGATTGAAGAACTGTCCTACCTTATTGAGCGCGAGTGTTAACTCAGCACCTGCTCCTGTTTGGAACCCGCTGTTAAGCACCGCCATCATATCTGACAGCGAGGCTGAGTTATCTCTGGCTGACATGAAGTTTTCATTAACTTTATCCCAGTCATCAGTCATCATCGTTAAGAATTTCTCATTTAATGAGTTATTCAAATTGATTGTGTTTCTTGTCTCTGGGGCACGATCTTTCAGTGGGTTGTACTTAACACTAACCTCATTAGTCCTGGTGTTTTTCTGCAGCACCGTTCCTTTCGGGTAGCCAAGCTGCTCTGCATTGATAGTGTCCATAGTTACAAAGTGTTGGCTGTTGTTAAGCGCGCTTTCGTATAGCCTCATGAACGCATTCGCGTCGTCGCCGTTGCCATTAACGGCAGCAAACTGTGCTGCTCTCAAATACTTCGATGCCATACCCAGAGAAGCCTCTTCCTCTTTCCCTGCCGTTGCATTGGCTGCAGACGCAGATTGAGCAGGGTTCGGTGGGGGTGCTTGCGGGCCTTGCCCTGGACCGCCAGTGATCTGTGAATACAGGCTGCCCGCAGGCCCGCCTGGCGATACTGCAGGGTTGGGGGCAGGCGCACCAGGCGACGCTGCAGGAGAGGTTGCAGCTGGAGCCTTACCATTGTTTCCTGCCAGGTCAACGCCCAAAAGACGGGCCATGCTGTCTTTGTATTTTTTCTCGTCGGCAGCTTTTCTCAGATCTGAAGCGAGTTTTATTTGCGCGCCACGGGTCTGCAAGCTGCCCTGGAAACCTTCCCGGCCTGATGAGTATGCGTCAGCTAGAGCCTCGCCCATTCCAACACGCGGTCCCACTTGCGGTGACCCTGCCTTTAGCAAGGACATGGCCATGTTCATCATGCTGTCATTACGGGCCATCTTCATGGCTGACGCGCCGTAGAGCTCTTCTAGCTCTTTGTTTTCATAACCGAATGGATTCCAGTTCATTATCCGAATGCTCCTAGTAACCCACCAATGCCTGCTGCAACGCCCGCGTAAGGGCCGAGTGCCGGAACCATCCCGGCAAGCTGCGCGCCTGCCAGGGCTCCGCCCAGGCCACCTGCAGCCGTGTTTCTGTTAACTGGCTGTGTAGTGGTTTGGGATGAACCGTACGGGGATTGGCCGATAGCTCTTAGCCTTAGATCCAGATCGCGGATGTCCTCATCACGCCCTTCAACAAAGTTCGCGTAGTCGAGATCCTTTTGCGCTTGACCCATTAGCTGCTGCTGTCCACCGACAGAGTTGAGCATGTTGATGTCTTCGTTGCTAAACGCACGCTCCTGCGCGCCCAATCCAGGCAGCATGTTTGCTCCCTGCATCATCAGCTGCTGATAGTTCTGACCTGCTTGCTGATTTGCCATGTTGGCCTGTTGCGAGAACCCGGCGTTAGTTACACCTGCCTGGTTCAGTGCTTGCTGATTTGCCAGGTTGAACTGGTTACCTGACTGCTGATTAGCAAGCATGGTCTGGTAATCCATCGCCTGGTTGGCTTGCTGCGCTTGCATAGCCTGGGAGTTATTCTGCAGCCCCAGGTTTGCGTTAAATTGCGCGTTTTGGTTAGCAGCAGCTGCGTTGGCTGCGTTGGTTTGATTAACCGCACCCATGTTGGCCATTTCCATCTGCTGACGGTTGCCTGCATTGAACTGACTGTTGGCGTTATCCGCGCCCGCGTTAAACTGGGACATGTTGTTGGACGCGCCTGCGTTGGTCAGGTTGGTCTGTTGACCAAACCCGGCGTTTTGCATTGAAACCGCCTGGTCCGCTGCCATATTTTGCCCCATCGCGTTCTGAGCGTTGGTTGCGTCTTGAGCACCCATGGTCATTGACTGGTTGAAGCCTTGAGAGCGCAGCTGCGCAGCTGTACGCGCTGCCTGGTCAGCGTAGGTCTGATTTGTTAACGCTTCCGTTACACCTGCGCGGGATCCACCAAACGCGCCCTGACCGATAGCTTGATCCTGAGTTTTCTGGATGGCTTGTTTCCTGGCCGACTCGATGTCGCCCATGGCAGCGTTTACGACCTGGTCTTCATATGGGTTGGCGTAGGATGCAGCGTAATCCACAGCCCGCTGACCTTGCATTTCGCGAATGTCACCACGATAGACCTGGGCCTGTTGCGCTCTTTCGAGCTGCCCTTGGCTTGCGTCGGCCTGGGCAGCTTGCCCAAGAGCTGTCTGCTGCGCAAAAAGCTGCGCGTTTTGAACAGGGTTTGCGCCAATGTTCTGGATCTGTGATCGATCAAGCATATTGGCCTGGGCCATCGCCGGGTCATAACTTGCAGCGTTCATGTTTTGAGGGCCGCTATTTATCGCGCCCGTCAGATACTGCTGTGCCTGGTTAAGCTGCTGTTGACCCATCGGGCCGTTGTTGACGCGGTCCAGGGCCATCTGTTGAGCTTGCTTCTGGGGATCTGAAAAACCTTCGATGCGTTCCCCGGTATAGGGTTCGTAGGGTTTTTCAGCAATGGTGTCTGCCAGGCTTAAGTTTTTCTGAACCTGTTCTTTAATGAACGGATCTAGCTCGTTTCGCGATGTGGTCGTAGATGACCCGCCACCCTTGCTCATATGAATTTCTCCACTCTGCCGACCACTTTGAAGCCGTGCTGTTTCAAGAATCTATTCCAACCAATCCGGCCACCACCGGTAATGCGATCGCATTGCATGTACTTCGCGAACGCTTCCCAGGATGGGATCATATCGAGCAGCTCATTCATGTCACCGCCTACCAATATGATGTTCATGGCCTTAGCCCTTGGAAAGGTTATTATCTCTGAAATCGCTGCACATTTCTCGCCCGGCCAGAACTGAAAAATTCCCTGTTCAACCCCGGATGCTATGTCCTCGATCAAAAATAGCCCTTCCGCTTCGTTTACCGCTGCCTGGATCCAGTCCTGGCAGCGAGCCCATTCAGTGGTTATATCTGTCATATCGCAGTTGCTGAAAGCGTTCCATCGTCAGCCACTGCCAAAACAAACCGATTCCCGTTCGGGGAAGTCAGAACCAATTGAGTATCGTTAGACAGCTCGATCTGGGCTCCACGCTTCAGATTATATCTGTCTGCGCCTTCTAAAGCACTGTTAAGCCTAACCATATAGCCTGCATCAAACCGATCTGGCGGTGTGGGTAGTATCATCGACGGCCCCCTGGTCGTGCATCCAGTCTTAATGTTCCAAATCTAAATGGTGCGTCGGAGGTCGCTTCGACCCTCAGCTGCAGCTGCTTGGCCTGGAACCGCGCGTCGGCGGTGCCGTCAGCTCGTCCAAACGTAAATGGTCCAACCACTGTGGCCGGGGCGTGTGGTGCCTGCTGCAGCTCAAATTTCACTTGGGTGCAAGTGGGTACATTTGGGCATCCACTGGGGACAAGCTGCGTGACCACTAGATTGCGATCACCATCAGCCACATCAATGGGCCCGGTCTCGGCAAAAATGTCACCTACGCGACTTCTGCCTGCGTTTGTAAACCCTTGCTCATGCTGATACAGGTAGCCATCTTGGTCAGCTGCCAGTGGGTAGTCTAGGACTCCGCTGTCTGACCAGGCAGACCGTGCCAGGTTCCCGATAGACCAATGGTTTTCTCTGTAGTTATAGATCACATAGCGATCATTATAATCGCTGTTAGAACTAGGGTAGAAAAACCACACTTCATTGAACTGTGAGTTTACAGCTGCTGTGACCTGGCCCCTTTGAAAGGTATTCATGTCGCCAAACACATAGTCATGGACATCACAGGCTAATGGTTTCACATAGCCGTCATAGATAAAAAACCCATTCGCTCCCATCCAGACTGCAAAATCGAGTGTTGCTGCCACGGCGTTTGGACCGGCGATGCCACAAGCGTCCCCGGCTTTTTGTACACCATAAACAAGGGGAGCCCCCAGGTAGTTAATGGTGTGCAGGTCGTCAGTCGTCCAAACCAGGATCTGGCTGCGGATCTTGCGACCACAGACAATATCGCCTGGCGAGTCTAGCAACAGATCACCTGCCAGGTTGTCGGCTGCTGTCGTCCAGGTGCTGAAATCCTCACGATCCGAAAACGCGATCTTTCTGGGGTCACCGTCAGCACCAAACGCGAAAACATGTCGTTCTGCGCTGACCAAGATGCTTTTGAGGCTAGTAGGCGCGCTGCTGATTAACGCAGCTTGAGTCTGGGTTGGGATGGTCGCCGGGTTCCAGTAATACAGGTTTCCATCAGATGTTGACGATGCCAGAAGGATTTCACCAAACGCAGCCATTGACCAGGTCGTTGCCTGGAAAGACAGGGAGGTTGATGTCCTGGCGGTATCATATTCTTCTTCGTCAAATGGACCGGCACCAAAGCCCGCACCAGGCTCGGTTTTGGCGTAACCTTCAATTAAAGCGGTTGGCGTAATGTCGTTGATTGAGCCGTCACTGTAGTAGTAGAGCTTTCGGTGTGTACCGATGGCAAAGTAGTTATCGCCGTCATTGTCACGCCAGGAGAATATGGTCGACGGTTTGCCGGTCAGCGGATCGACAGCAACGCGAGTCCACCCGCCGGTCGGCTGCAGCTCACCCTGATACCACCGCACCTGGTCAGCATTATTCCACCGACCTTTTTGGTCGTACTCAGTGCCGTTTTTAAAAACGCCTGGTGGCATTTTGATGGGAGTGAGCATCACAAATCCTCATATTCAGCCTTTGCGTCAAAAGACGGGCACGCCTTTTTCGCAAAATCCCGGTGACCGTAGACCTTGATGTCGGGGTACTTCACCTTGATCTCTTTAAAGAGCCCAAGCAGCGCGTCTTTTTGCTCATCGGTTCTGGTGTCTTTTGGCTGCATGTCGGTATCGACTCCGCCAATATAACAGACCCCGATGTTGTGGTTTTCACCTTTGCAATGCGCGCCAGGCTTTCCGACAGGTCTGCCTGCCTGGACCGTCCCGTCCAGTTTAACTACATAATGGTAACCTACATCACGCCATCCACGATCTTTGATGTGCCATTCTCGGATAGTTTCAATGTCAATGTCCTGCCCCTCACGGGTTGCGGAACAGTGCAGAATGATTTTATCGATCACTTTGTTATTCCCTTGAGTTTTTCGAAAGTGCGGAGCCCGGCCATACCAAGCAGCGCAAAAGTAAGCTCTAGGAGCATATCGCTAGGGACGGTGGGGACGGCTGCGTCCACTCCGGCCAGGTTGATAATCCATTGCGCAAACGGCTGCCCAATGAACAACCAGAATATGCCGAGCGCGCATGACCAACCAATTGCCGGTCTCCAAGTTTGCGCGAACCGGTTGCCCGACCTTGCTTCCTCTTTGTTGACCTCGATCTGTGCCAGGTTAGTGGCGTTCGCTGCATCGATCAGTTTTTTCTCGATGTCCTGCTTTGCTTTAGCAGCTGCGTCCTTGTCCGGTACGACATCATCAATGATGTCCAGGGCTTTGGGCAGCAGCGCAGTCAACAGTTGAATCACGATAGACTCCCCATGTGTGTTGAAGGAACACAGACCATGTCATAGTCAATCCGAGGTTTTGGGCCGGTAGCCAGTAGCTGGTCGCGGATCCCCTCGCAGTGTTCCTGTTCAAAATAAATTCCCTGGATCCCGATTTTGACTTCACCCGGAATGATGAAAATCGCTATCAGAAACCAGGTCGTCATTTTTGAAATTCCCCTATAGCCCAGAGGAAAGCCCCAATAACCATAATCGTAGTGATAATTGCCCCGACAATGATGCTGCCATCCATCCACAATTGTTTGCGTTTGGCTTCTTCCTGTCGCGCGATCCGCTTGCGCTCTTTTTCAGAAGCACGCCGATCCGCAACAAAGTTTTCATATGCGTGCCAATGCCCCGAATACACAAGCAGTTGCTTCACTTCTTTCCATTGTTCTTCTGCCTGTACATGAGCTGCGTATAGCTCCAGATCGGATTGGCCGTCGCCAGTTTTGACTGCAGCTTCGATCTTTTGCCTGGCGGACATAGCCTCACCAATACTTTTAAAGCAGTTCACAATGTCGCCAGAATGCGCGACAGTCTCTTTGACTACCGCGACGGCTGCGTTAAATACTGCAAGCTCGGCCAACATTATTGATTGCTCCACCACTTAAACCAGGCACCGGTTGCCAGGCTTGCCAAGACGGCGGTAGTCAGAACTTGCGCCACAGTTCGCCCAACAGTCTTTTTCACACCACGCCAACCGTCCAACAATTCACGCAAATCGCGTACATCGTGGACGGCTTCTTCGTCTTGCAAACCGACTGATTTAAGGGCTTGCTGCGCTCCGCGCTTGGCAGCGCGTTCCAACATTATCTCTAGCTCGTCGTCATTCATGGCAAAATTCCAAAACAATTATTGAAATTATACCCTAGTCGACTTCTGTAATCGCTATCCTGTTGGTTTTGGGGATTTCATAGTTTGGCCTTACAACATTACCCTGCCAGGAAACTAGGCGTTCCTCGGCCAGTTCTGACATGGCTGCGATAAAGATTGGAATCCCAGTGTAAAACTCATTGTTGCAGCTCCGGCTCCAATTGTCCCCGCCCAGGTACATACAGCTCCCCGCGCAAATATGCAGGACAGGGCAGTGCTTACACTCTTCTCGATGCGACCAGTGCAGAGCAGTATCGATAGCGACATCTCCCCGGTAAACATTGCCGATATTATGTAGCCCCTTTGCTCCAGTGTTCTGGCAAGTCATCGCATTGCCCAGGAGATCGACCGCGATGTTGTGGGATGCGTCCATGCCACACTTTTGGCCGACGCTGCTCGCGGGTCGTGCGCTGCGTATGCCTTCGATGAAATTGACCAGCCGACCACCAAAATATGAGGTTTGCATCAGCTCGCCCTGGTACAGCCCGGACAAAATACTTTGGGACAGCTCATCGTATTCTTCCTGGCAAAACTCCCGGACCAGGCCTACATCGCCGTCACTATAGTCATTGACGATACCTTCGAAATCGCTGTGGGCTTGTGGCCCAAATTCCTTTTTAAAGAAATTTTTGACCTTGTTTGGGTCGCGGTTGTCAGCAGTCAAAACAGTGTTAAAGCAAAGGTTCCCCTGACGCTTTTCTACTAATTGATCAATCCAGGCGCGTTTCTCATCATCTACAAGAGGATCTGGACCGCGCAAATACTGACCGGGGCCGTCGTGGGATATCGTGATCGAAATGTCATACTCATCGATCATGTCCATGATTTCCTGGTTGAGCAGCGACCCGTTAGTGATCATTCCGAACTTGGCGTTGGGGAAACGCTCACGCAGCCTTGGCAGCAGGTACTTAATCTTTTTCCAGTAAAGCCAGGGCTCACCGCCCCACAGCTCGATTTTTTGGGGCTCACTCTCAAGCCAAGTGTCCAGGCGATTGATGAAATCCTCAGCGTCGTCAGTGTTTGTGTGAAATTCATCACCAACCTGCGTAGCCTGGTTGCAGTATGCGCAGCTGTAGTTACATTTTAAACCTAGCTGTATTTTCAGCGTCCTGGGGGCGTTAGATTTTGCGATTGGGTTCCAGGGAGCTGCGATCTCAGCATCAGTAAATTCCCCTGGCTCCAAATTATCGACAACATTGTTGCCGTCGAGATCGGTCAAAGCATTGGTCATATTGTTGTATATCCATTGCTTCCCGCTTTCGAAAGTCAGTAAAAACTCATGGTTTTGAGATGATTTCACGGCTATCTACCTTTGTGTGAATGTTTGGAGTGATGACATCACATAAAATTGGTATGCACATTCTGTCGTCACCTGAGAAATATGTACTGTCGTGTGGCACCCAACCCTCAATAATCACCATTGACCCAATCTGAGGGACAACAGAAAACCAACCGCCATAATAGTTTTGCGGGTTCCTACACGGCCAAAACCGTTTACCAACATTGGCGGGATCGTACACGCGCAGCGCGCCCTGGTGCAGCGAGGAGGTGGCGTTTTCATCAAGGTGTACCCAGGGGTAGTATGTGACCACCAGGTCGCATTTTGGGTGCGTGTGCATGTTGATGCCAACATTTTCATGGTGGCTGCGTCGCTGCCAAAAAGTATCTGACATCATTGTGACCGGGCCTTCATGGCTGTAGTGGTAGACCGTCTCCAAATAATCTCGGCAGGCGGTGTCTACCATTTTGGTAAAGGTTTTGATGACAGGCAGATCTTTGTTCTTTTCAATAAAATTGTGACGGACATGACCCAGATGGTTGGTATCGTCTCCCACATTTCGCGGGTCGTTTTTGTCCACAACCCTAGTGTCAAGGTTGTCCTGTTTTGCCAATTCGTATAGTTTGCGGTTGAACTCTTCTCCCATGTTCCACCGACGATGCATGACGTGCGCAGGCCACAAAGCCTGCATCTCAGTCGTGCTTGAATATACTTCTTCCATCATTTTCAGGCATCCTGGGTGCTAACCATTTCAATATTCTGTGTTTGTATTTTGACAGCTGACAGTCTACATCATGCGTCCGGCTCAGGTGGCAGTTCCCCCGGCACCAGGTGTTGATAGGACATGTGCGACATTCCTCTGTATCTACAAAGCGTCGCACTTGTTTCATAGCCTTATCACTAACCGTCTTGTCCCAGATTGTCCCAGTTTGGAACTCAGGTTCTACGGTGTGATGACACCCGTATCGATTACCGTCTAAATCTATATCAATCTGGTGGTCGCCATAGCACATAGGCACCACCTCTCGGCCTGGGCTTAACTTTTCTTCCCATTCCAGAATATGTCCCCTCCACATATCCTGGCAGTGACGATGCCCCTCAGCTGCAGCGACCGCCAGATCCCACAAATGTGGTATGTGCGTGTCCAGGTCAGCAAAAGTCATATCGGTACCAGGAGCAGCACCAGGCGTTGACCTGCTCCAGTGCATATAGGGAAACACCGCCCTAGAGTATTTCATCTCCAGGTCGTCGCATTGCTGCAGCCAGGAATCTGCTTGCAGCTCATCATGGTGAAAAAGAAAAGATAGGCTGCAGCGATCAAGCTGCATTACCTGGTCCCAGGCAGGTGTGCCAAATTGTGGGTGCTGCGACAGAATGGTGTAGAAACCCCAGTCGTTGCATTGCTCGACATGCTGCTCAGTGAACAGCGTGCCGTTAGTAGCCATTTTGACCATGTCAAAACTATGCCCGGCATCGATAAACGCCTGGTGAATTTTTTCGATTGCTGACCAATAAACCAGGGGCTCACCGCCCCAATAGGCTATTTTGCGGATGTCTTTTTCGATAACCCAGGGCAACACTTTATCGATGAAAACCGACGGATCTGGTTTGACCCGTCGGCTGCGCTGCGCCATTGGTGCCTGCAGGCAGTAGCTGCACTTTAAATTGCAGGCATATCCGAGGAATATGTTTAGCATTACACCACTGTAGCGGTTAGCGTCCCCAGGTTTTGCATCAGATGCGAGTTAACTTTCATCTCGACAACATCGCCTGGCGACAAACCAAGCGCGCCGACCCTGCACACGCCTTGACCGTTGGTGTCAGTAGTCACCCTGGTGTTGCATGCGTAGCCACTTTTCGGCTCAATCTTGAGAGTTGTAACCTCTTCACAAGGCGCGTCATTTACGGTCCATTGCAGCTGCAGCGGGATGTCAACATACCCGTCAGCTGCAACAGTTACCGCTGCAGACTGTTGCACATCCCAGAACCGTGTATGCCAAACATGGCCGGTTGGTGGGTTCACATTCTCATCTGTCTCGCTAGTGATCGCCCCACCAACAACGTGGGGTGGGTATCCCCATCTTGCCAAGATATCCGTAGTCACATTGTCAAAATTATCTCTGGCAAAAGGCACATATAAACAGACCGCATGCTTGTAGTCGCCGTGCGCTCTGTACCGAGAACCATCGCCTTTGTAGTTGCGAGACTCAGCCAGGCGTGCGCGCACCCCGACCAAGGTAGCACCACCGTTCTGAGTCGTAATGTTCAGCATCGTGTAGTCACACCATTCATCTTTACCGACCGTGGCGATGTCCAATGTACATTTCCAGACCATGTTAAAAATGTGATCACTTGGTTGCCCTGGAACATTGTCAAAAACTTGGTGCAAATTCTCGATAGAGTGATCAATCCGGTTGTAAAACATTTTCGGACTCGCCGCCAAGGCAGCGTCTTCATGATGCGCCCAGGGCTGCACAAAGCCTTCTGGTAGGATCACATCTTCACCTGTTATGTCGAGCAAACCTACAGTCGTGATCTGCATTTTCGGTTCGTCAATACGGATCATGTATTTGACGGGTGCGCTAAGATCCGCACCACCAATGTAGTTAATTTCTTTCATGGTTTAGTCCCTACAGTCACAGTTGCAGTTCGTATATGTTAACAATAACTGGTTAGAGCCGTTCTTTCGTAGATAAACCCCCGCATATCCAGCGGTTCCTGCGTAACAGTTCGACTGACAGTTATCGATGGTCCCAGTACAGTTTGCGCAGTTTGCGTTTGTAGCGGGCTTGTTCGCCAAATTGTTGAAATCAGAACAGTTTGTGCAGTTTGCGTAAATCGTTGGCTTGCCGGTCACATTTGTCCAGGCAACATTGCCCTGGAAAGTACCCGCGATCAGCGTGTTGCTGGCTGGGTTGTATGTGAATTCTCCAGTGCCGTTGTCCAACAACAGGCCACGGTTCGAACTTGTGTTTGCGGTGGTGTTTGTGAAAGGTATTTTGTAGTTAGCCGCCCCCGCGCTCGCAGTCACATACACATTGGAGGAGTTTGTTGCGTTAGTAGCACTGGTTGCACTGGTTGCACTGGTCGCAGAGGTTGCGGTCGCAGCGTTACCAGTAATGCTTATCCCCCAGGTGCCAGTTGCCCCGCTGCCAGTTGTTCTTGGGTATAGGTTGTCGAAATCATAGGTGTTTACGCCAGTAACATGGCCAAAACCATCGAAATTCAAACTTGTCACTCCGACCCCACTGGCACCATTGTTTCCAACATTGGCCACAGATGATGTATCTGCGTGGCTTACTGTGATCGTGCCATCGGTTGATGTGTTCGTTGTAAACGACCCAGAGCCAGTCAAACCACTACCTGTAGCGATAGAGATTGTCGCATTACCTACTGAAACTGTGCTGGATGCCAGGCCTGTAATGTGGCCGAACCCATCAAGCGTAATGTCCTGGATGAAAGTGTTGCCACTGTTATTGATTGAACCTTGGCTTGATGTATCGGCGTGGCTGAGAGTTACCGTTGAGTTTGTCCCGCTGTTTAGCGTGAAAGACCCAGAACCCGATAAGCCGGTGCCGGACGCGATAGAAATTGTTGCGTTACCTACGGTAACAGTGCCCGAGTTGATCGAGGTAATGTGACCAAACCCATCAAGCGCAATGTCCTGGATAAAAGTGTTGCCGGTATTGTCGACTGAAGCCTGGGTCGATGTGTCAGCGTGACTGATCGTCCGGTTAGCAGCCAAGCTGCCCCCACCAGTTAATCCAGTTCCGGCTGTGACCGTCCGAGCGTTTAAAGTTGTGATGCTTGTCTGCAAAGTCGTAAGATCTGAGTCAAGATCGGTCCAGTTTTGATTTAATTTTTCACCCCAGGTGTTTGTACTGGCACCAGGCTCAGGTAGGGTGAAAGTGTAATTACTGGTGTATGTATCCGCCATTTTCAGACCTCGCTATCGATACGGCACGCTAATTTGTGACCAGGTTGTTTGTGGTGGAGGAATGACCTCCCACTTTTCCCGGCCACTGGAGGCAACATTGCTGTCCGCCACGATGCCAATTGGCAACCCATGGGCCGTAATAAATCCATTCACTAAAGTGTCGCTGTCTTCCTGGAGCGGATCGACCGCACCATATGCGGTGATAAAACCACTCATATTGATAGCCGAATCCGCCAGGATCTCGACATTTAGTGCTCTCTGTATTCTCTCACAATTAGCGGTGGATGTTGTATCCCCAGGGATCACAACATCACTTTCTCTAACCCGCTCGCAGTAAGAGAGAACTGTATTGCTCTCAGCAATTGGATCAACATATGCAGTGCGATATCTAATCCCGTCAGCTGTAAGCTCGATTTCACTGTTGATCGCAGCACTAGACTCTCCAATGCGCTGCGAGTCTGCAGCCGAGGCTGAAGCCCCACTAAGGGCTGCTGCAGACGGTCTGACGCGCTCGCAAGCAGCTGACGCTGCTGAGGCATCATATCCATCCACCAGGGCATCTGCCAGGCGTACACGGGCGTAGTTGATCGAGAAGGCAGCTTCTGCTGCTGTTGACCCATCGCTCTCGCGAACGCGCACTGCATCGGCGATGCTTGCTGATTCTATTAATGTCGCAGCTGCCCCACCAGTTGCCAAGGCACTACCGACACCGCCGATTGTAAGTTCAGCTGTTAACGACGCAGCAGGCTGCTGAATTCGCTGACCGGCTGAAGAGATCGTCGCTCTTGGACCGACAATAACCGCCCCAAGTGGAACGCGCAGCCCGTAGGATGTGATCGACGCTGCTGAACTTAACGCAGCTGCCCCGGCCACTGTGAAATTTGCGCTGACGCTTACTGCAGCAGCAGAAGCTAAGGACGCAGCACCGTCCTGGATAATTTCATATCCAACGCTGCCGGTCGCGCCTGCAGAAGTAAGCGCAGCAGCTGAAAACTGCACGCGATTACAGGTAGCAGTGCCATACGCACCCGAAGCTGCAGCAGCTGATACGAATTGGACGCGGTTGCCTTTGGCTGAAACAGCAGACGAGGGCGATGCGCTTGCTGCCCCGTCTACATATTTCGCAACACCAAAATGACCTTCGTCATAATTGGCAACGCCATAGGAACCACCCGCCATCGATTTATCTCAATTAGTTCAGAGTGATGTCGATGTCGCCTGCAGGAATACGGAACACATCGCCTGAGTCGATTGTCTTCGATGCAGTCAAAGTCGCGTATGCGAGCATATTGCCTGATGAAGACGCATCAAAGATTCCAATGTGAGTGACCGTACCCCAGGCCGAAGTTGCCGTTGGGAATTCAATCGCTGCTGTAGTAGTGGCCAGGTTTCCTGCCACACTGAAAGACGCAGTGCGACGCACATACGATCCACCAGAGCACTCAGTACCGCCACCGGCTTCGCCAGGAGCTGCAGTGAACAGACCAACATACACAGCAGATGGTGATGTGTAGCTGTTGCCTGCGAATACATGGTCCAGTAGTTCTGTTTCGAGAAAATTTGTAAAGCTCATCCGAATGTCCTTCCTTTAAACTTAGGGGTGGTTCCCATATACCGCGCCCGTTCTTCTTCGTCGCGCAGTTCTGTTAGAGCTTTCTCATGCAGCATGGACCACACTTGAATGCGCTCATCTTCTTTGAGATACGGTGCAGCCTGCACCAATGCCCCATACAAATATGCGTCTGGAGCTTTTAACAGTAGCCAGTTAGAGCTGCTGTCATCACTCAATGCAGGTATTTTACTATAATAAGCCATTTCCATGTTATAGGCTGCGTTTGGTGTCGGATATAGCTCGATGCTTTCCCCAACAATCGCGTAATATCCCGGCCTGCCCGCCACATTGTTGTTGGCGTACCGGTATTCGTCCATCTGCTCTGCAGTAATGTGCTGCAGCGGAGAGGGGACGCTGTTGTTCAGTTGAATGTTTCGCATTTCCAGGAAATCAGCCGGGAGCACAGAAAACTGTGAATCTACCTCGGCCACAGCCCGTTTCATCATCTGACGAACGCGCACCTGGCGGTTTAGACTTTTGTGAGCCAGGGTGACAAAAGTCGGAATGACCGAGGTCAAATCGTCTCGCATCAACCAGTCGGCTAACGCCGATTTCAGCTGCCCATAGTTATCGATGGCCATCAGACTTTACCTTCCCAAATCCGAAAGCATTTATTTTGAGGATTGTTAAGCCACTTCTTGAGCGCAGCCGGATCGTTCCAGGAACCGTCACGCATCATTTGCTCAACAACCACCGCCGGGATCTCAGCAACCGGTCGAAAATCGCCCTGGAGATTCTCTGTTTCCCTTCGCAATGCCACCGACCGCAAAATTGGGTCGAGGTTCTGCTCGGTTACAAAGGTCAGCCGATCATCGTCACTGTTGTCTGTGACCAGGGTCTGACGAATGTCAGAGTCATTTTTCAGTAATGTTTTCATACTGCCTCAACAGAAAAGGGGCCGGGCGAACCCGACCCCCAATCATTATGCGTACTCAGCGTTGGTGTCGAAAATATCCGCGATGGCTGCATGGGCACCTTCGTTGGAAATTTCGAGGCCGTATTCCACGATCAACATTTCAGTGTCGGCATCCCCGATTTTGGCGATTGGAGTGCGCGAGAAGTTGCGATAGTACGCCACTTTTGCATACTCAGGATCCAACAAGAATGCTGTGTTTTCACGCTGATGGCGGTTAACAACTACGCGCAGCTCACCAAAGTCAGATGCGTAGATTGTGACGTTAGATGTCACAGTGTTTTCGCCAACATTGACCTGGGTAGCTGAACGACCAGTGAACTTGCTCACCTGGAGCTTGTTAACTGGGCCAACCATCAAGATCGATGGCTCTGCACCGTTGATGTAGCTTGTCTGCATTGCTTCCTTGACCAGGTCTTCAGTCAGCGCACGCTGTGTGCCGTCTGTAGGAGCTGAGTTAGCGTCTGTAGCGTCTGCACCATCGGAGGCGCGGAGTGCGTTGGTTGACAACCAAGACTCAAGAGCACGAGTAGTACGCGCTGTTGTAGCATCGCCTGCGTTCTTGCCCTGTGTACCAGTCAAGATCTTTTCCATGTCACGCTTCAGAGCTTTAGAAACGAGGGCCATTTGATGGGCCATTTCCTTAGCCTTGCCTGCAGCGTCAGCTGTGTTCTGAGTACCAGAAACAGTCGCGTCACGGCTTGAGATCTGACACACGTTAGACTCGCGTACAGTTGGAGTCGCAGTTGCGCGTGAAAGCTCGAAACCTTCTAACTGAGCATTGCTGCCATCAACAGTTGGAAGATTTTCTGTCTGCCAGTCAAAAGTGACGTTAGACACATTGCGACGACCGATTGCACTTATAAACGGCGTGTCAAACGGATCTATGTTGTAGATGATTGAAGACAGGTCTTCACGATTTCCCTTCGCACCATAAGTGTCGAAAGCATTAGTAACTTTAGCCATTGTCCTTACTCCTTACGAATTAGACAAAATAAACTCAAAAGCAGCAGCAGCGTCTCGCGTGCTGCCAGATTTACTTAAACGCTGTTTCGCTTTAGTCAGTCGGTCTTGTGCTTTAGGAACCGAGGCTGCCGATCCGGCCCTGAGCGTCTTTGCTTTCTGCACTTTCGCCTGGGTCTTGGGCTGCTTACTTGTGAGCTCATCGTAAAGCATCGCCTTACGCAGTGCTAAAACCGCACGGTGATCGTAGATCTGCGACATTTCCTGGTCAGTAAAACCGACCTTCTTACCGAAATCTCGCAGTCGAACTTTCTCCGACTCAGCAGTCTTTGGATCCGCCCACTCAGGCAACGCCTGGGTAAGTTTTACAGCTTCAGAGGTGAGGTGCGAACGTAGCGTGTGCTCACTTTCCTGTTGCTGTAGACCCTGCAACCTGGCTTGTTCCGATCTAATCGCTTGTGAGCGGTCAATCTTTGCCTTCCAGGTCTCTTTCTGTCTCACATATTCGACGGGGTCTTCATCAAGAAGTTTGCCCCAGTCGGGTTCCGGTTCGCTTGAACCTTGCTCAACCTGCTTCTGCAGCTGATTGAGCAGCTGACTGTATGCTGAACGCTCCTGGCGCACCGCATCAAGCTCGCCGTCTAGCTCTTTACGCTGTTCGGCTAACGCTTGAGTTTTCTTTGTGTAATCCGCTGTCCTGGAATACCCGGACTTTAATTCCTCAAGAGTAACCTGAATTTCTTCGCCGTTGACCGTAATGGTTTGGCTTGAAACGTCGGCCTCTTGTCCCTGATCAGCAGATTCGTCGTCGTCATCCTCTTCGTCATCGGTCTCTTCGGCATCAGTCTCTTCGACCTCTTCCTCGACCTCTTCCTCAAATTCGGGCTCAACCTCAGCGTCGGTTGATCCCTCGACAACAACATCCGCAGCTTCATCGTTTTCTTCCTGGTCTACCGGCTGGCCGGTCAGGACTGCTTCAAACGCATCTGCTGCCTCACTTACAGTCCCAGTCTCACTAAAGAGTTGCTGAGTTGACATAAGTATATCCTCTTTTCTGTTGGATTAAAAAATCACTTGTTAACCCGTGGGTTTCGGGTTCCTCTTTCACGCGCCTGTTTAGCAAGCTCCATCGTCGCTTTTTCAAGCTCGATCCTCACCAGGCGTTTGAACTCGGCGGTGGCCTGGAGCATCATGAAGCAAGTCTCCCTGGCTTCAGTGTCCTCTAGTTTTGAGGTTCGCCATTTCTCCAGGTAGACGTTTTCAATCTTTTCCATGACCAAATTAAAAACATCGTTTTCTAAAATATCCTTGGCTTGTCGAGCCGTTAGTGAAGGGTTGCTCATACGAGTCCTGTCGGTTGTGAATGATAAGGGCATGTATCCGGGTTAGGGCATTGATCCAAAGTGTGTGGCTGCGTGACTGTAGGGATGACATTGTTGTCACCGCCGTCATGCGGCTGCTGCATATTGGCGTAAGTTTTTTCGGCTATGTCGAACAGGTCATTGCCAGATTTGTTTTGGTACACCTGTGACTCGACCTGGCGGATCGCACCAATCCCCGGAAGCACATCGACCAAACCATACTGAGTGTTTTTGTTGCCCTGGCCGGCAGCACTTTTGCCTGCATCCAGGAGACCACCAAAAAAACCGCCTCGGTCTTTTAGGTTCATCTTGTCTGCGTAGATATCGCGCACTTCTTGGGGCGCGTTAGCAAAACGGTCTGCCAGGGGATGGTTTGCCACCAAAGTGTTCGCCCACCCAGGGCTTGCGGTGTAGCGATCTGTCATCATGCCATACCAGTTGTCTGTGGTGCCGGTGGGCATGCCAAACAAATTACCCAGGAAACCATCGATGCCGGTCGGCTCAGATTTAAAGCTGCTGCCAAACCCAGAACCATTCCAGTTCCAGGTGTCACCCAAAGGGTCATCAAAAAATTCTGACCCGCCACCAAGGAGGCCACTAGTGCCTACATAGTTTGTGCCGGTATGTTGAGCGTCGTTGTCATCGTTTCCTGACCAATCGGAGGTTCCACCAAAGTCGAAACCCCAATCATCATCATCAGCAATGTCACCCATT
>Ga0209137_1002200_pt1 | contig 17463 bp, 10 predicted proteins | sample SaaInl5LU_22_DNA_FD_184642 | JGI IMG/M metagenome (GOLD analysis project Ga0209137, IMG submission 184642) | Marine microbial communities from expanding oxygen minimum zones in the Saanich Inlet - ESP_105LU_22_DNA (SPAdes) (version 2) | ecosystem: Environmental > Aquatic > Marine > Intertidal... | reverse complement strand
CAACATACAGATTAAATTAAATTTTATGAGAATTTTTGATGAGTTATATTTAACAGCGTAGCGAGTTTTTGATGAGGTGTTTTCTCTAATTATAAATATAAATGATTCTACATTTGAGGCATTATTAATTTATTTAATGTACGTGTTGCAATTAACTAGCCAGTTAAACATATGTAACATGTAATTTAACCACAATACATAAAAAAATTATCATGAAAAAAATTACTTTATTATTCCTTTTTGTTTTGGTTACCTATCAAGGATATACTCAAAACCTTATTACAAACGGAACGTTTGATGATGCTTCGGGTTGGACCGTAGTTAATCAATATGGAACGGACAGTACAAATGGATCTGTTGAAATCTCAGGAGGTCAAGCAACAATTGAAAAAATAGACGCTAGCGACGGCGGTTGGATTCATATGGGTCTCTATACGAGTGTAACCTTAACTGCTGGTTTTTATCAATTCGATATGGATATGACTTTTGGTGGTATCAATTCAATATGGGGAGAAGTTTACATTGGTGCAACTGAACCAGTTCAAAACGTTGAATATAGTGGTGATTTACAAGTACTTAAAGCTTATAATGCTTGGGATTGTACACAAACCTACTCTGGCTCAGCTGTTGCATTTGGATGTGATGATAGCAGTCCAGGGAATTTTCAAATTACTGCAGATGGAACATATTATTTATTGTTTAGAACAGGTGGCGGAACATTTGGTGATAACGGTATAGTTTTAGACAATTGGTCATTAGTTGCTGACGCAGCACAACCAGTTGCAAATTTTTCTGAATCAACGTCCGAATCCAATCTTGAGGCAACTTTTACTAACACGTCTACAGATGCAACAAGTTACTCCTGGGATTTTGGTGATGGCAATGTATCTGCCGACGAAAACCCGGTTCATTCATATACTTTTAAAGGACAGTATATTGTTACTTTAACAGCTACGAGTTCTGAAGGTTCTAACGTGTTCAGCAAAGAAATTTTTATAGGCGACGTTTCTAGTCCGATTTCTGAATTTAGTTTTGATTTTAGTTTACCAACCCCGCTAAGAAATGAAAGTCTTCTTGATTACAGTGAAGCTAATGGCGTTGCAACAGCTACAGGTGTAAATGACGATTGGTGGTCTCAAATAAAATATCTGCATAATGCTGGAATTGATTTATCTGGAGAAGATAGAGGGATTTCAGTAAAAGTTAAAGGACCGAGAACATCACAACTTACTATAAAAATTGAAAGTAATGGTCCGGAGCATAGTGTGACAGCTGATTATACAACTCCAAATTCTTGGCAAACACTTCTATTTGATTTTTCTAGTTTTAACTCTACCAACAACACCAAAATAGCTTTGTTTTTTGACATTCAAACTAATTTTGATGATACGGTTGACCCTAACCTTAACGTTTTTCAAGTTGACGACTATGTATTTGGCGAGTTTGCCTCGCTTGGGGTAAACGATTTAAAAATGAATGAAGCTACTGTGTATCCAAACCCAACAACCAATTTTTGGAATATTTCTACAAATAATATTCAGATTAATTCTGTAGATGTTTTTGATATTCTTGGAAAACGAGTGATTTCATTACAACCTAATACACTGTCAACAACAATTGACGCAACAAATTTAACACCTGGAGTCTATATCAGTAAAATCCGTACCGAATTAGGAATAGAAACTAAAAAATTAATCAAACACTAAACCAACGATTTTTTCTAATAAATATCCCTGGCTTAAAGTCTTAAGCTGGGGATTAATTTAGATTCTAAAGAACAGGAAACACTTCGTTTTTAAGCTAACAACCAAACTATAAAACAAGCATGCAAAATTTAGGTCACCCAAGAAGATGACTTTAAGCTAACAGCATGTGGACTTTTAAACATTAATAAATATGAACCACATGAAAACAAGATTCTTAAATTGTTTCAAAAAACTTAAGAAAACAAATCTGCTGACATTAGTATTTATACTATGTGTAAGCAATGGTTTGGCTCAAAACTTAGTTTCTGGAAATGTCTCTGATGAGGTGACAAAACAACCCATTCCAGGTGTGACAATACTTATCAAAGACTCCATTAAAGGAACAACTACAGATTTTGATGGAAACTTCACAATTGAAGTCTCAACAACTGATATTCTTGTAGTTTCATACTTAGGATACCTTACTCAGGAAATAGAAGTAAATGACACATTAGATTTTACACTACTGCTCCGAGAGGATACAAGTGAACTAGATGAGGTCATCGTAGTTGGTTATGGGACGAAATCTAAGCAAAAAATAATCTCAGCAGTCTCCATTGTAGATGAGGAAGCGCTTAAGGCATTACCCGTCGCTACGGTAAGTAATGGTTTAGAGGGATTGGCTTCAGGTTTATTTGTGAGGCAAACTTCTGGGGAACCAGGGTTTAGCAATTCTTCATTTGAAGTTAGAAACTTTGGTAATGCTTTGGTAATTGTTGATGGTGCCCCAGGCGATATAAACCAACTTGAAGCAAATGAAATCGAAAGTATATCCGTACTGAAAGATGCAGCAGCAGCTGCGGTTTATGGTGTGCAAGGGGGTAATGGTGTGGTTCTCATCACAACTAAAAAAGGAAGGTTTGGAAAACCGCAATTAACGTATAGCAACCAATTTACATACACATCTCTAACGTCTTATCCTGATTTTCTGACCTCTGCACAATACGGCGAAGTTTTAAACGAAGGCTTTAGAAATTCTAATCAAGCTCCATTTTATACTGAGGATGAAATTGAATTATTTCGATCTGGAGCAGATCCAATTAATTATCCAAACACAGATTGGAAAAGTCTGGTCATAAAAGACTGGGGCTTTCAACAACGTCACAATTTAAACCTTACAGGGGGTACAGAAAAAGTGAACTATTTTGTTTCTGCAGGTTATCTTGACCAAGGGTCGAATTACAACGCCGATGTCTTATCGTATCAACAATACAATTTGCGTTCTAATCTTAATGCAAAGGTTACAGAGAACGTGCAATTAACATTTAATCTGGCCGCTCGTAGAAAGATGAATGAAGCACCAGCCTATTCTGCCTATGATATTTTTAGAGAATTAAGTAGAGCACTTCCAACAGACTTAGCGTACTACCCTGATGGAACACCAGCTAAACCAAGTGTGAGTCCGAATCATATTTCTGAAGGAATAAAAGATTTTAACGCGGGCTATTATCGAAGAAAAAACAATAATTTCGATGCTAAACTCTCCTTAAAATGGGACATCAACCAGGTGCCTGGTTTGAGTTTAAAAACCTACGCCTCTCTTATATATGACACTTCATTTCAAAAAGATTGGGGGAAGACCTATAACCTTTACACTCTAAACAGACAAACAGGAAATTATGACATATTCCGTGCCACTCCAGAAGGGTCCTTTAGTGATACTGTACTAGAACAAGGCACCAGCTATAGCAATCAATACGTTTTACAAGAATCCATTACTTACGACAAAAAGCTTGGAGACCACAGTATTTCGGCATTGGCATTAATGGAGGTTCAAAAATCTCAAGGAGAAAATTTTAGTGGAAGACGACAAGATTTTCAGTCCACACTAATCGATCAGCTTTTTGCAGGTTCTCTAGAAAATCAAGGTGCTGATGGAGGTGAATATCGAGAAAATCGTATGGGCTTTGTAGGACGATTAAGCTACGACTATAAATCAAAATATTTCTTTGAATCTACCATAAGACATGACGGGTCTTCACGTTTTGCTCCCGGGAAAGAATGGGGGACATTTCCTTCTGTTTCACTAGGATGGAGACTGTCTAATGAAAAGTTTTTCGAGCCTTTAAAAAATACAATTTCTGACTTCAAGCTAAGAGGGTCAGTAGGAACAGCTGGGTATGACGGAACTGCTGCATACCAATGGTTAAGTGGTTTTAATTATAATTTTTTCTGGATCCCTGGTGATGCTGCGGTTCCAACTATTGATAACACTGCACTGGCAAACGTTGATCTTACATGGGAAACAAACACCACATATGATATTGGTTTTGATGCTGCATTATTTAAAAATGAGCTTACAGTATCATTTGACTACTTTTTTAGAAAACGAGAAGATGTGATTGCGAGAGCCAGCTCCAGTATTCCAAGTACATTAGGAGTTGCTGTAGCAGACCAAAACTTATATGAATTTTCGAATCAGGGTTTTGAATTTTCCTTAAACTACAAAAAGCAAATAAACGACAACCTTAAGGTTAATGCCTTATTAAACTTTTCAAAATCAAGAGAAAAGGCGGTATTTATTGACGAAGCATTTCAAGAAGATCCATTTATGAGAGATAACCTGACTGTAACAGGAGGTTATACAAACCTGAGAAGAGGTTATATTTCGGAGGGGCTTTTCCAAAATCAAGATCAAATTGATCAATGGGCAGTCCAAGACGGTAATGGAAACGCCACTTTGCAACCTGGAGATATAAGGTATAAAGATTTAAATGGTGACAACATCATTGATGTTAAAGATCAAAAAGTCTTTGGTGTAGGCGATAAACCAGCTATTAATTACTCGTTAAACCTAGGTGCTGAATACAAAAACTTTTCATTATCTGTATTATTAACAGGCGCTGATGGTTACGATATTTATCTAGATGGTGAGGCACAAAGCCCATTGCGAAATGGATTTAACGGCTACAGTTATCAACTCGACTATTGGACACCACAAAATACTGGAGCTACCTTCCCAAGAGTATCTGATGGTGGATTTAACGACAACAACTACAAATACTCTGATTTTTGGTTAAGGAATGGAAAACATCTCAGATTCAAAAATATCAACTTGAGTTACACCCTGCCAAAATTCAAAAACAATGCAGGTTTTGAAAAAATGACGGTATTTGTAACAGGTTATAACTTATTTGTTATTAAAGATTACAAAGAAGAATTTGATCCACAAAATACTTCCTCGGTAGGCTGGTATTATCCACAAACAAAATCCATAACATTTGGTGTAAACATAACACTATAAAAAAATTACTATGAAACGTATAAATATAATTTTTGCGCTATTCGCACTCACATTCATTACTTGCGATGATGACTTTTTGAACGAACCGCCATTAGATCGTATCACTGAAAATGATGTCTGGAATGACAAAGCTCTAATGGATACATATTTCTTTAAAATTTATGACCGAATGCCTTGGGACTATTTGGAAAGTTTCTGGGATGTAGGTGGCTGTCAAAGGGATGGGATTTCTGATTTAGCTAGAGGCACCTATACTTGGACAGCATTATTAAACCAATACAGGCCTGGGATTTGGGGTACCGCAAATAACACCTGGCCTCTAGATTGGTGGGGCTATGATATAATTTGGAAAATCAATTACTCTATTGAAAATTTAGAACAGATTCCTAGCTCTGTACTCACAACTGAAGAACGTAACAACCGGCTCGGAGAAATGCACTTTCTAAGAGCTTACTGTTATTTTGCTTTAGTAAAACGCTACGGAGGTGTCCCAATTATTCTCGTTCCTCAAAATCCAGATACAACCCCACAAGAGGAATTATTTCCAAGCAGAAATACTGAAAAACAGGTGTACAATCAAATTTTATCTGATGCGCAAGCAGCCTTTGATTTACTTCCAAATAGATGGGTGTCTCAAAAAGGAAGAGCCTCTAAATGGGCTGCTAAATCTTTGGAATCCAGAGCCGCATTATATGCAGGTAGTATTGCAAAATACGGCACAGTTCAACTTGATGGGTTAACAGGAATCCCTGCTTCAGATGCGGATGCCTACTACCAAACATCATTAAGTGCTTCACAAACTGTAATTGCTGAAGGTGGATATTCACTCTTTAATCAATATTCTGATCCCGCAACTAATTATGCCAATTTATTTCTAGACGAAACAGATGATGAAGCCATTTTTACAAAAATTTGGATCCCATTTGAAAAAGGTCATGAGTATGATTTACATAATGTACCCTTTAGTTATAGATTGGACTGGGGAGCAAGTATGTCACCAACAAAACAACTCGTTGATAGTTATGAAGTACTAAGTACAGGTAAATTACCAAATGAAGCGGGTTCTGGATACGACGAAAACAATCCATGGGAAAATCGTGACCCTCGTCTTAAAGGAACTATACTGACCAATAATGACATATTTCAAGGTGAGCCAGTAGAAATATGGTATGGCACAGAAACTGGAGGAACTATCGATACTGGAAGTGGTACTGGTATCGGTAAGGATGGACTTGGGATTCATCCCGATGCTACAAAAACCGGATTTTATGTAAGAAAATATTTAGAAGATGGCGATTCACCTCTTTTTGTACCACAATATTACTCGGGTCAGGATTGTCTTATTTTCAGACTGGGAGAAACGTATTTAAATGCCGCAGAAGCTGCAATTGAATTAGGAATAGAAGCATCTGCAAGAGACTATATTGAAGTGATAAGGACACGAGCGGGTTTACAACAAAACTTACGTTTAGAACCTTACTCAGGTACCGAATTAAGAGATCGAATTCGTAATGAAAGAAAATTAGAACTTGCATTTGAAGATCATCGCTATTGGGATGTCAGAAGATGGCGTATTGCAACAGAAGCGTTAAGTATTCAAGTTGAAGGAGTCAGAACACTAAGACATGTTGATCTTGCTGGAAATGAAACATTTACCTACGAAACTTTTGATGCAGAGGCATTACCAATGTATTTTGATGAACGCCATTATTACCTCCCCATAGGTCAATATAGAGTAAACAACAATTCAAATCTTATAGAAAACATAGGGTATTAAATTCTAATTCCAAATAAACAAACATATGAAACTAATTAAATTTTTAAGTTGGACTTTTATTGTAGGAATTATTTCAATTTCTACCGGATGTGCAGATGATGTCGATGAGGCTGTTGCACCTCCTACGAGCGAAGATGCCTTATTTACATTTGAATTTGATTCCGAAAACCCAAACATGGTGCATTTTTCAGCAACACCAAATGATGCGAACTGGTACACACACTGGGATTTTGGAGACAACTCTTCAGCTGAAGGCTATGAAGCCACTAAAATTTTCTTTGACAGTGGAGATTATAATGTGAGATTTAAAATATTTACCGAGGGCGGTGTCGCAGAATCAATTCAAACAGTGGTTATAACGGATGACTTTGAAGCGCCTAACCTCATTCAAAACGGAGAGTTTAACGGAAGTGATCCGTGGATTGTTTTGCCTATTTCTGATGGTGTTGATGTTTCTTTTGATAATAATGAAGCAAAATGGACAGGTGGCAGTTGGGGACAAGTAGGAATTTATCAACCCATGCAACTTTTAGCAAATAACGAATATCAAATTTCAATGGACATTAAAGGAGGCCCTTTAACAGATTCTTGGTTTGAAGTCTATGTAGGAATGGAAACACCTGTCGAAGGTCAAGACTACACCGATGGCGGAATGCGTTTAGCCCTAAACACTTGGGAAGGTTGTGGTGGAGAACCTTTTGATGGCGATTTCGCAGCCTATAGTTGTGTCGGTACAGGTCCAACATTCGAATTCCCTACGGCCGGAACTGCCTATCTTGTAATTAGAGGGGGTGGAGCAAATTATGGTTCAGAGGGCGTCACAATTGATAATGTAACAGTCCGATCTCTTGGTTCATTTGCTCTCGCTGTTGTTGCAGATTTTGAATTTGAAACATCTAATCTTACAACAACCTTTACAAATACATCCGCTAATGCAACAAGTTATTCATGGGATTTTGGAGATGGCTCTGGCACCTCAACTGATGAAAACCCCACTTACAGCTATACGGATGGTGGTACTTATATGGTAACATTAACAGCAACTAATGAAGCAGGTTCGACTGAAATTACGAAAGAAGTTACAGTAATTGATTCCAATGCTGCACCTACCGCAAGTTTCACATTCGAAACTTCTAATCTTACTGCATTGTTTACAAACACATCTGCAAATGCCACAAATTATTCATGGGATTTTGGAGATGGTTCTGGCACATCAACAGAAGAAGACCCAGAATACACCTATACAGCAGCAGGCACTTACACTGTTACATTAACTGCAACAAATGATGCTGCTGTTTCAAACGATATTTCAATTGAAGTGACCGTAGAAGAACCCGTTTATACAAATCTTATTACAAACGGAAGTTTTGACGATTCAAGCGGTTGGACAATTATTAACATAGACCCTACAGATAATGGAATTGGTTCCGTAACTATCGCTGATGGAGTTGTGACGTTTGCAGAAACACAAAGTCCAAGCGAGTGGAAACATTGGGCTGTATATACCCAGCTTACTCTTGAACCTGGTATCTATCAATTTGATATGGATATGACCTATACAGACATTAATGATGTTTGGGGCGAAGTATATATCGGAGCTACACAGCCCGTGGAAAATACTGGAGACTACAACGGAGACCAGTATGTCCTCAAAGCGTATAATGCATGGGAATGTGGAGATTTAAAAACCTATTCTGGACCGGCAGTTGCTGGAGGTTGTGATACAACTGAAAATCCAGGGCAATTTGAAATTACAACAACTGGCACATACTACCTTCTGTTTAGAACCGGAGGAGGTCAATGGGGCACGGATGGAATTGTTTTAGACAACTGGTCGGTATTAAGACAATAATTTAGAACAGTATTGCAATAAATTGAACAAAAAAAATAATTCAATGAGAAAATATGTGCTTTTTATAAGCCTGGTATTTATAGTGTCATTTGGTTGGAGTCAAGGACTACGTACACAAGGAACACAAATTGTTAATTCAAATGATGAAGAAGTTCTTTTAAGAGGGTATGGCCCCGGAGGCTGGCAAATTATGGAGGGTTATATGATGCAAACTTCTGGATTTGCTGGTTCACAACATGAGATCAAAGAGCAATTAGTTGATTTGATGGGAGAAACCAATACTGAAGTCTTTTTTGACAAATGGCGAGAAAATCATTTTACACAACGTGATGTAGATTCATTAGCAGCTTGGGGATTCAATAGCATTCGTATTCCTATGCATTACAATCTATTTACACTTCCAATTGAAGAGGAGGCTGTGGCAGGAGAAAATACATGGATAGAAACAGGGTTTGAATTGATCGACAATGTTTTAGCATGGGCAGCTCCCTATGATATGTATGTAATTTTAGACATGCATGCTGTACCTGGAGGGCAAGGATCGGGATCAGAAATTAATGATTATGACCCTACAAAACCATCGCTCTGGGAAAGTCAAGAAAACAGAGATAAGCTTGTCGCTTTGTGGACCAGAATAGCAGACCGCTACAAAGATAACGAATGGATTGGAGGCTATGATCTCATCAATGAAACCCATTGGGATTTACCAGGCAATGCTTTATTACGAGAAGTCTTTGAAGACATTACTGCGGGGATTCGAAGTGTAGATCCCAACCATATTATATTTATTGAAGGAAATTCCTATGCCAACGACCATAGTGGATTAACACCCCCTTGGGATGACAATATGGTTTATAGTTTTCATAAATATTGGAACACTAATAATCCCGGAGATTTGGACTGGATACTGCCTCTAAGAACACAATATAACGTACCTCTATGGATGGGGGAATCAGGAGAAAACTCCAATACATGGTTTACAGATGCAGTCTCTTTATTTGAGGACAATAACATTGGTTGGGCCTGGTGGGCCGTTCGAAAAATTGGAGATATAGACAGCCCTTACGCCATTGATATAAATCCTGGTTATCAAGATATCCTGGACTATTGGCAAGGCAATGGAGCGCAGCCAACAGCTACAGAAGCTTTCGATAGTATGATGGAACTCGCCAACAATCTTTTGGTTGAGAATAGCCGCTTTAGAAAAGATGTGCCCGATGCATTAATAAGACAAGTACAAACTGATGAAACAATTCCATATCATGGCACACCGTCAGCAATTCCGGGAGTGATTCATATGTCAGATTTTGATTTAGGTAAAAATAATTTCGCATACTATGATACAGTTGTTGCTGACTATAACTTATCTACTGGAGATTTCACAGCATGGAACAGCGGATGGTCCTATAGAAATGACGGAGTGGATATCGAAAAAAATAATGATAATGTAAATAGTAACGGATTTCATGTCGGATTTGTAAACCAAGGCGAGTGGATGAAATATACAGTTAATGTTAATGAAACGGCTGTATACAAAGCAAAAGTCAGAGTTGCATCTCAACAAACCGGTGGAGAGTTCTTTCTGTCTATAGACGATCAGGAAGTAACCGCTACACAAGTTGTGAGCTCAACAGGTGGTTGGACGCAATTTTTAACTTATGAAATTAATGATATTATTCTTCCAGCTGGAGAACATGCGTTGAAACTACACATTAATAATGATATTGCTGCAAATTACAGTAGTATCGAATTTGAAACTACAGGAACAGTTGATGCTTTAGCTCTAACCGCTTTAAACGGTAAAACTGGTGCAGACGAAAAGTCTTTAGAAGTTACAATTAGTGAATCTATTTTGGAAACATCCTTAAACGCTACTGAAGATCAATTTTCTGTTCTTATTAATGGAGAAGAAAGAACCGTTACATCGGTTACAGCAGATCCGTTAAGAGAGCGACTGTTTATTCTTAATCTCGAAGATTTCTTTCTTTTAGGGGATCTCATAACAGTCAGTTATACGGGAACATCAATTCAATCCCAATCAAATAAAACGTTAAATACTTTTACGGATTTAGTAATTAATAATATAGCTCCATATCGTGTTGTAATTCCTGCTGTTATTCAAGTCGAAGATTATGATGTAATGGAGGGAATGGGATTAGAAGATACAACAGATGAAGGTGGTGGTCAAAATTTAGGTTATACAGACCCTGGAGATTATGCTGATTATTCCATTTTTGTTCCTGAAACTGGGATGTATGGAATTAAGTTTAGAGTCGCTGGATTTAGTGAAGGCCAAATTGGACTTTATTCTGTAGATGAAAATGATGTAGAAACTGAATTAATTGTTGTAAATACGGTTATTACAAATGGGTGGCAGAATTGGGAAACCGTTTCAGACAACTTGTTTATTGAAAATGGGGTGCATACATTAAGAATGAAAATTCTTGCAGGTGGATTTAACTTCAATTGGATGGAGTTTGATTATCCTGATAGTGATGGTGATGGTGTTTTGGATGAAAATGATGATTGTCCAAATACCATTGAAGGTGCTATTGTAGATGTAAGAGGGTGTGAAATTTTCTTTTTACCACCAGACAATTATACGTTGACAGCATTCAGTGAAACGTGTAGATCTCAAAACAATGGCAGCATTTCTTTATCAGCCGTTGCAAACTATAATTATACCGTTTCTATAAGTGGTGAAAATTTCGCAACAACTGAAGCGTTTACATCCGATATTAATTTTGAAAATTTATCCGCTGGATCGTATGAACTGTGTATTACATTAGAGGAGCAACCAGACTATGAACAGTGTTTTACAATCGTTGTAATTGAACCTGAAGAGCTGAATGTTAATGCGGACCGAGTAGCGAATTCCTCAAGAATAAACATGACTATAAATGGAGGAGACGTGTATTATATAACCTTAAATGAAGAGACGTTCATTACTAGTGAAAACGAAGTCGAATTGTCATTATCAAAGGGTATGAATAAGTTGAGTGTAAGAACAAATAAAGATTGTCAAGGCATTTATGAAAAAACTTTTATTATAAATAGTGAGCCTATACTCTATCCTAACCCTGTTAAGAATAACACGTTGTTTATCAATACTGGTATTACAGAACCCTCTGCTGTTCCTGTGGAAATTTATAATATAGCGGGGAAATTAATATTCTCTAAAACATACCATCCAACGACTAATACTTTAGAGGTTGATGTATCTAACATCGAAAGTGGATTTTTTGTACTTAAAATATCTACAACTGAAAAAACACATAACTATAAACTTATAAAGCAATGAACAAAGTAAAATATATAACACCAATATACTTATTTCTAATAGTCATCGTTGCTTCTTGTAGTAGTGATGATGGTGGTGAGGAAATAAATTCTGTAGATCCACCAACCGCAGTAACTCTTATATTTCCGGAAGACAATACAGAATGTAATGAAGGTGTCATCATTTCTGACTCCGAAACAGATGTACTCTTCCAATGGCAAGATGTGACAAATGCCAGTTCCTATATATTAAAAGTCAAAAATTTAAATGATGGAACTTCAAGAAACATAAGTACACTTTCATCTGAATTTTTGTTGCGTATTTTAAGAGGAACTCCCTACTCTTGGTCTGTAAAATCTTTAGCGAGTGGCACCACGGAAACAACGGAAAGTGAAGTTTGGAAATTTTATAATTCGGGCCTCCCTCAAGAAAGTCATCCCCCATTTCCAGCAGAAGCAATCAGTCCTCTTTCTGGCGCCAGCGTCAACGAAGGTGATATTAGTTTACAATGGGAAGCAACTGATGTTGATAATGATATTGTGTCCTACTCCGTTTATCTTGATTCTGTAAATCCTCCAGTTGCCGAAATTGGTAGTACAAGTAACACAACCATAAACAGTACGGTAACTTCTGGGCAAGTGTACTATTGGAAAATCGTAACAACAGATCAAATTGGAAACACGTCTGACTCACAAATTTTTGAATTTGGAGTCAATTAAATCTAGACACATGAAAATAAAACAAGGTATTTATACGCTGATAGCAATAATCTTGCTATCGTGCAACAAAGAACATAAAGGAGACGTAATTACTCCTAAAGATGCAAATGTTTGGGAAATAGATTTCCTGGATAATTTTGACACATTCAATACGGATAATTGGCAAGACCAACGCATTTGGGTAAATAACGAAACACATTGCTATGTCCCTAATAATGAATTTGGAACTCGAGAAGTTAGTGATGGCACTTTAAAATTAAAAGTAGTGAATATTGGTAAAAAACGGAGCTGCGATAATTTCGATAAATATGGAAAACAGCACCCTGAAACGCAATATGTTGCTGGGCGAATTGCTTCAAAAAATCGGAAAGAATTTATTAAAGGAAAATGGACAGCTCGACTTAAACTAGGGAGCAACGGAGAGCCAAGTATGTTTCCAGCATGGTGGATTTTAGGATCTCAAAATAATGAACCCCCGGTTCAAGAACCGAACGAAACTGTTTGTTGGCCAATGACTGGGTCTGGAGAGATTGATATTTTTGAGCATCATGGCGATCATCATAAAAATAGTTTCACAACAGGCGCTATAAAAAATCTAGGCAAATGCGATGAGGGCGATTGGTGGACTTTACGTAAAGGATTCAATGTTGATTTAAACGAATTTCATGAATACTCTGTTGAATGGGAAAAAAGTGATTTAGTGTATCGTGTTGATGATAAAGAAGTGTACCGTAATAAAGGTAAAGGAGATAACTATCCGGAAGCTATGTTTGCCATTTTAAATTATGCTAAAATTACTGATTTCCCAATGGAGGGCGAATGGGTAATGGAAGTCGATTGGGTCAAACACGAATACAAAAAATAACTTACAACAAACTATGGTCAGAATATATTACAAACTATTTATTCTTTTGCTTTTAATGACTTCTTGTAAAGACGCAAAAATCGTTAAATTAGAACCACAATACACAATTTCAAGTGTAGGAGAAAGCTATTCTAACAAAACGCTTCAAGTATATACTACCGCTAAGGATACAGAGTTGCGATTAGCCAAAACAAATGAACTGACATTCAAAGAAAAGAGCCAGCCCTTAGAAACAGGAATTGCAGTTTTTGTAAATCCAAAAAAAACATTTCAAGAATATTTAGGGATTGGAGGAGCGATAACAGATGCTTCAGCAGAGGTATTTTCAGCCTTAAGCTCCAGCAAACAAGATGAACTCCTTCAATCGTATTTTGGAAAAGATGGATTAGGATATAACATTATAAGAACCAGTATTCATAGTAGTGATTTTGGTTTAGGAAGCCATACCTATATTGACGAAGGGGATGCAGAACTAAAAACATTTTCAATTGAAAAAGACAAAGTAAAAAGAATCCCTCTCATAAAAAGAGCAATTGAATTGATCAGTGACAATTTAGTCTTTTATGCCAGTCCTTGGAGCCCACCTGCTTTTATGAAAACCAATAAAAATATGCTTAGAGGCGGAAAACTCCTTCCTGAATTTCGTCAATCTTGGGCAAATTATTATGTAAAATTTATTGAGTCATATGAAGCTGAAGGTATTCCTGTTTGGGGATTGACCATACAAAATGAGCCAATGGCAACACAACGATGGGAATCGTGTATATACACCGCCGAAGAAGAACGCGATTTTTTAAAGGGTTATTTAGGACCAGCTCTAGAAAAAGCAGGTATGAGCGATAAAAATATTATCGTATGGGACCACAATAGAGATTTGATTACGAACAGGGCAAATACTATTTTTGAAGACCCCGAAGCTTCTAAATATGCTTGGGGAATTGGGTTTCATTGGTATGAGACTTGGACAGGAGGTTTACCAAAATATGATAATTTGAAAAGTATAAATGAATCATTTCCTTCAAAAAATATGATGTTTACTGAAGGCTGTCAGGAAGGTTTTAATCCAGAAAGACTCTTCCACTGGCCCAATGCAGAGCGCTATGGGAATTCAATGATAAACGACTTCAATAGTGGCGTTGTCGGATGGACAGACTGGAATATTCTCCTTGACGAAAGAGGAGGGCCAAATCATGTAAAAAATTTCTGTTTTGCCCCTATTCATGCAAATACAAATTCCGACGATTTGATATACACGCCTACTTACTACTATATCGGTCACTTTTCAAAGTTCATCGAGCCTGGCGCTGTACGTGTGAGCACAACAACAAGCATAACCACTATTGAAAGTACCTCGTTTATGAACAAAGATGGAAAGATTATAACTGTTGTTATGAATCCAACAGACAATATGATCAATTACAAATTGATCGTTGATTCAAGTGAAACTGTACTAGATATTCCGCCGCGAGCGATGCAATCAATCGTGTACTAATAGTTAAGCGCTTTAATCCAACATCATATGAACAAAAAACTGGTCTTCATTGCTTTTGTAGTCTCCCTCGGAGGATTCCTTTTTGGGTTTGACGCAGGTATCATTTCTGGTGTGATGTCTTTCGCAGGGCCAGAGTTTGAATTGAACGAAATTCAGTCTGGCTGGGTAGTCAGCTCACCATCGTTTGCTGCCATGTTTGCAATGCTATTTTCTGGAAGATTAAGTGATGTCTTTGGACGAAAAAAACTACTTCTTTTTGTAGCATTTCTATATGCAATTTCTGCTGTGTTTTCTGCTGGCGCTACCTCTTATGAAATGCTGTATATCGCAAGAATGATTGGCGGATTGGCTTTTGGAGCTGCTTTGGTATTAGCACCAATGTATATTGCTGAGATAGCAAACGCAGAAAACAGAGGTAAATTAGTTACTATTCAACAATTAAATATTGTTTTTGGGTTTTTTGCAGCCTTTTTAAGTAATTACTTTTTCAATAAGTACAACACCCCAGAAAGTAGTTTTCTTACAGATGAAACTGTTTGGAGGTGGATGTTAGGTGTCGAACTGACCCCTGCTGTTTTATACTTCATATTCTTGTTTTTTGTTCCAAAAAGTTCACGTTGGTTATTTTTAAAAGATAGAATTTCTGAGGCAAAACACGTCTTAATAACACTTCATGGAAACGAAAGAGGCCACGCTGAGTTTGCTTCCATTGAAAAAAGCATACATGCTGATAAAGACAAATCTAATTTAAAACTTACGGATTTATTAAAGCGTTCGCTACGTTTCATATTAGTTATAGGTTTAATTATAGGCGTACTACAGCAAATTACGGGGATAAATGCTGTTTACTTCTATGCAACATCTATATTTAAACAAACAGGAATTGGTACTGATGCGGCCTTTTCATCAGGAGTGATGTTAAGTACCACATCGGTACTTTTCACTTTTGTGGCCATCTATTTAATAGATCGAATGGGAAGAAGACGCCTAATATTAATCGGCACAGCTGGTGTTGCAGTGAGTTTGCTGTTATGTGCTTATGGTTTTAATAACGCAACATACCAACTTTCCAAAGAAAAAATTGCTCAGTTTGAGTTTTCTGGTTCGGAACAGTTATTACCTTTTGCTGAAAAGGTATATGATACTGATATCGATTTTAAGAACACAATTAAGTCTGCACTAGGCAATGCAACATATCTTAAAAATGATGGGGTCATTTTAGAAGCGTCAACTCGTATAAATGCCACTTTAGTACTCATTGGAATTTTAGGATTTATTGCCTGCTTTGCATTTTCACTAGGCCCTGTAATGTGGGTCTTACTGTCCGAGTTATACCCATTGAAATATAGAGGTCTAGCTATCGGAGTTATTGCCTTTGTAAACTCCCTTATTAGCTCTTTAGTGCAATTGATTTTTCCTTGGGAACTTTCAAACTTAGGAAACGCACTAACCTTTTTTATCTTTGGAGCAATTGCTTTGATAGGCTTCTTTGTACTCCTAAAACTATTACCAGAAACAAAAGGAAAGTCTTTAGAGGCTTTAGAAAAAGAGTTGGTAAAACAATAAAGTTATAAAAAACTCTTTAGTATTTTAAGCTTGCATTTAAAGATGAATGAATCATAGCTTTCTGTAGCTTGGTTATTGAGCCAGTCCCCTTAAATCTCCAAAATTCTATGGCAATACATTAAATAAATATACAATGCAGCGCGATCAAATCATTTCTAATTTGAATGCGCTCAATATTTCAGATTCGGCATATAAGGGTCTTATTGAAAATACATTTCTACATTTATAAAATTTTAAGCAAACCTATACCAACAGTGCAATTGCGCATAAAAAAAAGCTGATAAGTTCGATTTTAACTTCATTTTTAATTATACATATTAAACCGCATCACTTTTATGCAAAGGTTTTGCGGTTCTTTTTGGACAACCAATTAAAAAACCTCTTAAAACACTTCGTTTTAGCACAATAAAATAAACTCTTCCCAAGTCTTTTCATTTTAATTAGTTGATTTTTTAGCTTAAAATTAAGATTCAAAGCGATTTATTGCTCTTATCTTTGGTATACCAATTTAACACTCATGAAAATAAATCTGTACCTTATTGGTCTAATTGGGTGTATTCTTTACATCACTAGTATTCGGTTCCAAACGAACTTAACGCCTAAAAAAATAAATCCCGTCTTCAGTACAGTCGAACCCGCAACTTAGTTTGCGGGTTTTGTTTTTTCAATTAGATTCTAAAAGTTTGTTTAAAAAACAGAGGTTTTGTTTCGAAAATAGCTCAATTGGGTGTACAATAATAATCCGTAATTACTTTACTTGTAGAGTGTTACGGATTTTTTAGTTTAATATTTGTACGAATTTTGTACGAATTTACTATTTTAAGTATTAATTTGTTGTGGTTATTAGCCTATTATTTCTTTTAATTTCAATCAATTTTAAAAACTATTCAATCCCAAAGGCTTTTTTTAAAGTGAAGTTTTCA
>Ga0209137_1002198_pt1 | contig 17471 bp, 12 predicted proteins | sample SaaInl5LU_22_DNA_FD_184642 | JGI IMG/M metagenome (GOLD analysis project Ga0209137, IMG submission 184642) | Marine microbial communities from expanding oxygen minimum zones in the Saanich Inlet - ESP_105LU_22_DNA (SPAdes) (version 2) | ecosystem: Environmental > Aquatic > Marine > Intertidal... | reverse complement strand
GCAAACTAAAAGCAGTGCAATCAAATGACAATTCCCAACAGGGACATGATGCCGGGGAGGTCGCGACCTAATGATAGCGAATGCGCCTCATAATCTGATGTTAGATCTGCCGGTAGTTCGCGGAAGCTATATGCAAGGCAAGGCTCTTGCGGATATTACGTGGTTTCGCGTCGGTGGGCCTGCTGAAATATTATTCATGCCGAGTGACGTTGCGGATCTGCAAGAATTTTTAACCAATGTATCGCCGAGCATTCCGCTGACGCTGCTTGGGGCTGGGTCCAATGTGCTGGTGCGCGATACAGGTATCGCAGGTGTTGTTATTCGTCTTGGGCGTGCCTTTGCTGAAATCAGTTGTGATGAAAATGGAAATATTACAGCGGGCGCCGCTGCATTGGATGTGTCGGTTGCTCGCTTTGCTCTTGATAAGGGGCGTTCTGGACTTGAGTTCTTGCGCGGCATTCCCGGTTCAATAGGCGGGGCTTTGGCTATGAACGCTGGTGCCTATGGTGGCGAAACAAAAGATAATTTGCTTAGCGTTCAGGCGTTGAGTTGGTCCGGCGAACTCATTGAGCTGACGCGTGACGATATCGATATGCGGTACCGAGAAAATAAATCGGCGGGAGATTACATATTTTTAAGCGCTGTGTTTGCCACTCAAGCTGGCGATGCAGTAGAAATTTCAGGGCGTATGGAAGAGATATCAGGCTCGCGTGAGACGACGCAGCCGATTAAGTCGCGGACAGGCGGAAGCACGTTTAAAAATCCCGGCGGCACGAACCCTGATGGACCCAAGGCTTGGAAGTTAATTGACGCTGCCGGTATGCGCGGGCACCGGATCGGTGGGGCACAGATTTCGGAGTTGCATTGCAATTTTCTCATTAATCACGGGAATGCGACGGCGGCTGATATCGAGGCGCTGGGCGAGATGGCTCGTCAGCGCGTTCGCGAAACCGCAGGCATCGAGCTGCAGTGGGAAATCAAAAGACTGGGGGACCCAAAATGAGTTCGGCTTCCAACATAGCTATTAATGTAGAACCAAAACAGATTGCTCTGTTGCTTGGCGGGTGGTCGCCTGAGCGCGATGTGAGTTTGGTGTCTGGCCGCGAATGTGGCAAAGCACTGCGTGCGCTTGGGCACCAGGTTACGGAAATTGATGTCGGGCGAGATTTAGCGCAACGGCTGGGCGAAGTTCAGCCGGATCTTTGTTTCAATGCCTTACATGGAGTTGGCGGTGAAGACGGCGAGGTGCAAGGGGTTTTAGAGCTATTGGAAATTCCTTATACGCACTCCGGGGTCGGCGCATCGGCTATTGCCATGGATAAGATACGCAGCAAAGTGCTTTTTGCCAATGCCGGAATTCCGGTCACGAGTGACCTATTATTGACCCGAGAGAGCGCAGCTCTGGATACTAATAATCATCCCATGGACCGTCCTTACGTTATTAAGCCGGTTAACCAAGGGTCGAGTGTCGGGATCACGATCGTTCACGATTTGAGTGAAAAAAGACCTACTTGTTTGAACCCCGATCAGTGGGATTTTGGTGAGGTGGTGATGATCGAAACATATATTCCAGGGCGCGAATTAACCTGCGGAGTCATGGGTAAAAATATTTTTGAAGTACTTGAAATAACTACCAAATCAGCTTTTTATGATTATAGCGCTAAATATGATCTAGGAGGATCGGCGCATCAGGTACCGGCGGAGATTCCGGACGACGTGAAACAAGCAATTCGAGAGTATAGCGCAGTTGCGCATTCGGTAATTGGTTGTCGCGGCGTTACGAGAACGGACTTTCGATACGATGCTGATGGAATTGGAATTATTGCTTTGGAGATTAATACGCAGCCGGGAATGACGCCGGTTTCTTTGATTCCAGAAATGGCTGCAGCAACGGGAGTGGGTTTTGAACAATTGGTTCAGTGGTTAGTGGAGGACGCTTCATGCCAAAGGTAAAAAAGAGTAATCAAAAAATGCGGTCTCGCGTCTGGCAGAGTTTGCGTTCGTTGTTTAGCGGTTTAATTGGCGTTTTGCACCGTGTTCTTGGCTTTAACGTGCTATTGCAGAAGCGCTTCATCGGTCGGTTCAGCTTAGTTATTATCGTTATTTTGGTTGGTTTTGGTTTGACTTCGGTTGAGCCGAAAGTAATGAATGAAGTGTTTGCCAAAGCGGGCCTGCGCGTTGACGATGTTACGCTTGAGGGTCGTTACCGCTCGCAGCTTGAGGATATCCTCACGGTATTGCAGGTCGAAAAAGGTGAGCCCATTTTGTCGGTCGATCTTAAAGACCGGCAAGCTAGAATTGAGATGTTACCTTGGGTTTCCGAGGCGCGTTTGACACGCAGGCTACCTAATGTTTTGCATCTGCAAATTGATGAATATGAACCTTATGCTTTGTTCAACAAAAACGGGTCGCTCATTTTAGTTGACCAGGATGGTAACCGGATCACGGATCGTTATCTTGAAGAGTTCAAACATCTTCCTGAAATATCAGGGCCAGGTGCCGAGTTTCAAGCCAAAGAGATCATCGAGTTATTAGTGGATTACCCGATTTTGCAAAACCGTTTGAAATCCGCGAATTGGTCTGGGGGTCGTCGCTGGACGCTTTATCTTGATCATGGTGGGCGGGTTTTATTGCCGGCGCTAAATGCTAGAAAAGCGCTAGATAAATTAATGGATCTCGAGCGAGAGCAGCGCATTCTCGCCGTGGAAAATCAGTCAATTGATCTGCGTTTATCAGATAGAATTTTGTTGCGCTCTTTGCAGCCAAGCCAAGCTAGCGGTAAGGCCATCAATAAAGCCGTTTGGGATTCTGCGACATGAACCAGCTTGTAAACGCCAGACAATTTAAAAACAGCACGTCAGCTCGGCGTTCGCATATGGCGGCCATTGATATTGGGACGAGTAAAGTTGCTTGTCTCATAACGGATGTGAATGCCACGCCTGGTGAAGAAAAAAATGCTGGCAAATCCGCAAGCGAAAAAACCAGTAATGAGAGCGTGCCACAAGCGTCTGCCGCAAACAATTCTCGGCCTATCGTATCTGGCTTTGGGCATCATTTATCGCAGGGTCTTATGGGCGGGCAAGTTGTTGATATGGCGGCTGCAGAGGGATCAATTCGGGCCGCGGTAGATCAGGCCGAACGGATGGCTGGTGTTGAGGTTCGAAAAATAACGGTTGGCGTATCGGCTCTTGGTTTGTCGACGGAAATCGGCTCGGTGGAAGTGCGTCTTGAAGGGCAAGTTGTGTCTGATGAACATTTGCGTATGGCTCTCCATCACACTTGTGAAAAACTATATCGGCCAGATTATGAAATTCTACATGTTGAGCCGATTACGTATGCGCTAGATGGCGGCGGCCGAATTTTGGATCCGCGCGGGATGTATGGCGAAGTCTTACAGGTTCGTTTGTTGGTCGTAAGGGTGCCGCTTGGACCTTTGCGCAATTTACTATCGTGTATTGAGAAGTGCCATCTTGAGTGCGAGAAATTAATTGTGACACCTTATGCGAGCGCACTCTCAACTCTAAACCAGGATGAAATGGACCTTGGTGTCCTGCACATCGATATGGGTGCTGGCACGACAAGTTTTGTTATTTATTACGAAGACGCGCCACTGCATTTCGGTGTCTTGCCTGTTGGTGGAATGAATGTGACGCGAGATTTGGCGCGAGGCTTAAATATTAGTGCCTCTATGGCGGAACGGGTGAAGACCTTACATGGCAGCGCGCTCGGTTCGAGTAAGGCTTTCGGCGATGAGATTGATCTGTCGACGGCTGATCATGATGGCCCGGTTGTGCCGTTGCGTCAGCTTACTGAGATTATACGGCCACGGCTTGAAGAAACATTCGAGATGGTGCGTGACCACATCCAAAAATCTGGCTTCGACAGGTATATTGGCCGCCGTGTTGTTTTGACTGGCGGTGCGTCCCAACTCAACGGCGCTAAAGAGCTTGCCGCGCAAATTTTAGAGCGAGATGTGCGTCTTGCGACACCAATGCGTTTAACGGGATTGCCAGATATGGCATCCGGGCCTGCTTTTGCCGCGTGTGCGGGGTTGGTCGCATATAGCCGACGTGAGCACACAGATCAGTTGTTATCGGAAGCTGTCTGTTACGGAAGAGTTGGGCGGATGATGGATTGGCTAAAGAGGAATTTTTAGGTGGAGATGCGGATGAAGTGGGGAGCAATCAACCGTCTCGGATATCTCAATAGAGATTGGTTTGAGACAAATAATAGGGGCCGTAATGGTATCCCAATGCAGACAGAGTTTAGGTCAGGGCGTGAACTATCTGCAACAGACACATTAACGATACGCCCGAACATCACGGGTAATTAAAGGAGTTTAAAAATGAGCATTCAATTAACTGTACCTTCGAAAAGAGAGTTGAAGCCACGTATTGTCGTGTTTGGTGTCGGCGGTGCTGGCGGAAATGCGGTCAATAATATGATTTCAGCAGGTCTTGAGGGCGTCGACTTTGTTGTCGCCAATACGGACGCACAAGCCTTGAGCTTGAATAAGGCTGAACGCAGAGTGCAGATGGGCGCGAAGCTAACCGAAGGATTGGGCGCTGGTTCTGATCCTGAAGTAGGGCGCGGTGCGGCCGAAGAGGCGCTGCCTGAAATTATGGATATTTTGCAGGGCTCACACATGATTTTTGTAACAGCCGGCATGGGCGGAGGCACAGGAACGGGTGCGGCTCCGGTTATCGCGCGGGCTGCACGTGAGAGCGGTATTTTAACAGTTGGCGTGGTCACAAAACCTTTTGACTTTGAGGGTGCACGGCGGGCGCGCTCAGCAGATTTTGGTATCGAAGAATTGGCACGAGAAGTCGATACGCTGATTATTATTCCGAACCAAAACCTATTCCGTATCGCAAATGCTCAGACGACTTTCGGTGAAGCCTTCGCTATGGCCGATGAAGTGCTGCATTCTGGCGTTGCCGGGATCACGGATCTAATGATCCGCCCAGGTCTGATTAATTTGGATTTTGCTGACGTAAGAATGGTTATGAATGAAATGGGTAAAGCCATGATGGGAACGGGTGAAGCAGAGGGAGATAATCGTGCGATTGAAGCTGCTGAAGCGGCCATAGCCAACCCATTGCTGGATGATGTTTCTATGCGCGGTGCAAACGGTGTCTTAATTAATATTACCGGTGGCCATGATATGACCCTTTATGAAGTTGACGCAGCTGCGAACAGAATTCGTGAAGAAGTTGATACCAATGCCAACATTATTATTGGTTCGACGTTCGATGAAACGATCGCTGGTCTTATCCGTGTTTCTGTTGTTGCGACGGGGATTGAAGCTGAAACCAAGCGGGAAAATGCCCCGTCTTCAGGTATTGGCACGATTGTTAACCTAAAGGCAGTTGAAGCCGCGCCTCAACCAGCCGTCGCCTCGCCATCAGCAAGCCAAGGTCTGGGCTTTGATCTTGATACTCCAGCCGCATCGCAAGGAAGTAGTCCAAGGGAAGAGCCACCTGTTCATCGGGCTCAACCGGTCGTAACAGAGACAAGGGAAGTTGCGAGCGCTATTGCCGAAACGCCGGCAGTTGCTCCTGCTCCTGCTCAGGCTCCAAGAGCTAAGGGCGAATTACCATCATTTTTAACAACTAAGCCCGTGGTGGCGCCAAAGAGAGAGCCTTCACAGCGTTCGCGTGGGTTTATTGAACGTGTGTTTGGTAACCGTAAGTCAGCTGCAACGGCAGATGTTTCCGTAGAGCGGGAGCGTGTTGATCCGAAAATGGAAGCTTCAGACCTTGATGTTTCTCGTTCACCTGAAGTGTTCGCATCTCCAGAGGTGCCTGTTGAACGTGAAGCGGCGGCTCCAGCAACTCCAGCGGCTGCGCAAGCAACTCCAGCGGCTGCTCAAACAGCTGCACCAGCAGCGGCAACACCGGAACCTGCTCCAACGGCTCCACCAGCTGTTCCTGAAGTAACTTCCGCGCCAACCGCACCAGTTACGCCAGAGCCACAGGGGCAGCCGTCCCTGGATGATGATCTCAAATTACCGGATCTTCCATCTCGGGCGCATAGTGATAACGTGCGAGCTACAGCATCTGCATCTCAGCCACCAAGAATGGATATATCATCGTCCTCTTCTAGTGTCGCGAGCCATTCAGTTGGCTCTGCACCACAAGCGACTATGCAGACAACAATGCAGACGCCGCAAGCATCGGCATCTTCTTACGATGGCGATCAGTTGGATATTCCGACGTTCTTGCGTCGTTAGACTTTCGAAGGCCAGAACAAGAAGGTTCTGTAGACGAAATATTAGACCAATACCTCCGTCGGGGGTGTTGGTCTTTTGTTATTTCTAATCAGTATCTTATACGGGTTATTGAGATATCACATGAATGTAACAAAAGGTTATAATCTGTTATTTGTAATTGCCTAAGTGGCTGGCTACAAACAGACTTCAGAAAAGAACAGTTTTTACAGATTAGGTTTTAAAGCAATGACGCCACCACCAGCAACTATAGCCCAGATCCAGGAGAGGTTTTCACCGCTCCCGATGCCTGTGGCTATTCAGGGGCATTTGGCGGCATATCAATCTACAATTTTAACCCCTGTATCTTGCTCGGGCGTTGGCGTCCATTCTGGCGCTGATACGACAATCACTCTGTTACCTGCAGCGGCTGACACGGGCGTAATTTTTGTGCGTACGGATGCGCCATCTATTGCTGAAGGTACGATTTCAGCTCTTTTCAGTAATGTCTGCGATGTCACGTTGTCCAGCCGCATTTCCAATAGTTTTGGTTATAGCGTCGGTACGGTAGAGCATTTGATGGCGGCACTCTCTGCCTTTGGTATTGACAATGTGATCGTTGAGATCGACGGCCCAGAAGTTCCGATTATGGATGGAAGTTCGAAAGACTTTGTTGAGCTGCTTGTTCAAGCTAGTCGCTTTGAGCTATCCGAGGCGCGTCATTTTTTGCGCATCGTTCGCCCTATTCGCATTGATAATGGCGATGGATATTGCGAATTGGTTCCCGGAGCAGGTAGCCATTTTGAAGCGGTTATTGATTTTGAAAGCAAGGCAATCGGTCGCCAGTCTTATGCGCTGTCATTGGACGAAGATAGTTTCGCTGATAATATTTCGGACTCACGTACGTTTTGCATGCTCAACCAAGTTGAAGCTATGCACCGGGCTGGCTTAGGCCTTGGCGGATCTATGGATAACGCCATTGTGGTCGATGATGATAAAGTTCTCAATGAAGGTGGTTTGCGCCAGCATGATGAATTTGTTCGTCATAAATTGATCGATGCGGTCGGCGATTTATACCTCGCGGGTCTTCCGATTATTGGTCATTACCGAGGGTTTAAGGCGGGGCATGCGCTTCACAATAAACTTCTCCACGCTATGTTTATGGAAAGCGATTGCTTCGAGCTTGTGACTGTTGGCCAAGCTTTGCAGGCTGCTGAATAACACCGCGGTGGTCAAACTGGTCTCAGACCAATCTATTTATTCTTATCTATATCTAAACGGCTGATTTGATTAGGCCTATGGTGCGTGAATAAGTTGTATATTTATATGAACAAACCGCAAATTTTTCTAAATCCAGCTTGCGATATGTCTAGAGTCGGGTAAAGTTCGCCAATGCAAATATTAAAAGCCATAAAAAATAAATATCGATCTTTCCTCTCCGCCGCAATAGGAATAAGCGTTGCTGTGTCGTTGGCCGCCTGTGGCTCAACAACAGACTTAATTGAGTATGTTGAGCGTCCTGTAGAGGAAATTTATAACGACGCATTTGAAGCTTTCCAAAGAGGCAACTTCCAAGTCGCGGCGCTGCAGTTCGACGAAGTTGAGCGCCAACACCCATATTCAAAATGGGCGCGTCGGGCGATGATGATGTCGGCCTATACTTACTATTTGCAAAACCAATATGAAGAAACAATCATGACAGCCCAGCGTTTCGTCGGGCTTTATCCTGGTAATTCCAGCGCTGCTTACGCTTATTATTTGATCGCGCAATCTTACTATGAACAAATTTCTGATGTTCAACGCGATCAGCGCATGACGGAACTTGCACAGCAGTCATTTATTGAATTGATCCGCCGCTTCCCGAATACGGATTATGCACGAGATGCCGTTTTGAAACTCGACCTGACCCGTGATCACCTTGCTGGTAAAGAGATGGAAGTTGGGCGTTACTATTTGGAGCGCGGTCAATACGCGGCGGCGATCCAACGGTTTGCACTCGTAATTGAGAAATATCAGCGCACAACGCATACCGCAGAGGCTTTGCACCGGTTGACGGAGCTTTATGTTAGCCTCGGAATTGAGCGTGAGGCGCAAACCAGCGCGGCGATATTAGGTTATAATTTCCCCGATTCCGATTGGTATGCTGATAGCTATCGTATCCTCGTTGAGCGAGATCTGAGGCCGGTTCGTCACGAAGATTCCTGGCTAAGTAAGATCTGGCACTCGGTTTTCTAGCGGCGCAAATGCTTCTATCTTTATCCATCCGTGACATAGTTCTGATTGATCGGCTAGATCTCGAATGGAGTGAAGGCCTATGCACGCTAACGGGCGAAACTGGCGCAGGTAAATCAATTTTATTAGATGCTTTGGCTCTGGCCATCGGGGCTCGCGGCGACGCTGGGCTGGTGCGTCGCGGAGCGGAGCAGGGCAGTGTTTCAGCGGTATTTGATATGACTGGCGCCGATGCACTTAACGAACGACTAGTTGAAGCTGGAGTGTCTGCTGGAATGGATGGCGACGCTAGTTCTGAGCTTATACTGCGTCGGATACAAACCCCAGATGGGCGAAGTAGGGCGTTTATAAATGATGCCCCCGTGAGTGTAGCGCTGCTGCGTGAGATTGGCGGACAGCTTGTTGAGATACATGGCCAGAATGAAAGCCAAAGTCTCACAGATGCCGGCACGCAGCTTGATATGCTGGATAAATATGCTGGCTTAATGGGTTTGCGCCGGGAGATATTCGCCGCCTTTGAAGCTAGAAAACGAGCGCAGGATGCTCTTAATGCCCATGTCGAGGCGACGAAAGCAAGCTTGGTTGAGGCAGATTTTTTGCGCCATGCCGTTGCCGAGCTTACCGAATTCACACCGCTTGAAGACGAAGAAGATAAGCTATCTGAGCAGCGCAGTTTACTGCAAAATGCAACCAAACTATCAGGCGATCTAAACACGGCTATGTTGGCGCTCGAAGGCGACAACGGGGCGGAAAAAGCCCTGAGCCAGGCGATGAAAGCGTTGCAAAGAGCGTCGGCAAAAGCTGGCAGTCTGCTGGATGAGGTTATGCAAATCATTGAGCGGGCGCAGTCTGAGGCATCGGAAGCGACCAGTAGTTTAGGTGATGTTGCTAGGCGCCTTAAAGCTGACCCGTATCAGCTCGAAAAAATTGAGGATAGGTTATTTGGTCTTCGTGATTTAGCGCGCAAACATAATGTGCCAGCTGTCCATCTGCCGCGCCATTTTAAAGAATTGCAGGAACGTCTTGAAGCCATCGATAACGACCCTGAGATCGTTAAAAAGCTGGAGCAGGACCGTCAACGCGCGCAAGCCCTTTATCAAACCCACGCAGAGCAATTGTCGAAGGCCAGGGCTGACGCCGCAAGTAAACTCGACGCAGGTGTGAATTCTGAGCTCGTGCCACTGAAGCTCGACGGCGCTAAGTTTGAAACCGAAATTACGGTAGTTCCTGTGGAACAAGGCTCGGCGACGGGTATGGATCGCATTCGGTTCGTTGCGCAAACAAATCCTGGCACACCGTCCGGGCCGATTGCCAAGATCGCATCGGGGGGCGAATTGGCGCGCTTTATGTTGGCATTGAAACTTGTTCTGTCCGCAGGTCAAAATGGGCAAACTATGATTTTTGATGAAGTTGATGCTGGTGTCGGCGGAGCGGTGGCTGAAGCTGTTGGCGATCGTCTGCATCGCCTTGCGCAAGGTAACCAATTATTAGTGGTAACGCATTCGCCGCAGGTTGCTGCTTGCGGAGATCATCATTGGAAGGTGCATAAGAGTTCCGATACAGGGCTAACCGCGAGTTCGGTTACCTTGTTGGAAGCGGAGCCGCGCCTTGAGGAAGTAGCGCGCATGTTATCTGGAGCCGAGGTCACCGACGAAGCTCGCGCAGCGGCTCGTCGTCTACTTGCAGCCCCTGCATGAGTGCGCCTGAACACGATAATATAGATATTAAAGCGCTAACACGTGAGCAGGCGGAAACTGAACTTGGCCGTTTGGCGGCCGACATCGAGATGCATGATAAGGCTTATTATCAGGATGATTTGCCGAAGATAAGTGATGCTGATTATGATCAATTACGGCTTCGCAATGATGCGATTGAGGCACGGTTTCCCGAGTTAAAGCGGGCCGATAGCCCATCTGAGCGCGTTGGCGCACCGGCTGTATCTGGGTTTGGGAAAGTAAAACATAGTGTCTCTATGCTTTCTCTATCCAACGCATTTTCGCCGGAGGATGTAAGCGAGTTTTTGGACCGTATTCGTAAGTTTCTAAAGCTAGAAACAGGGGAAGCCCTTCGGGTCACGGCCGAACCCAAGATAGACGGTTTGTCAGCTAGCCTGCGATATGAAAATGGTGTTTTCGTGCGCGGCGCGACGCGCGGCGACGGTCAGACGGGTGAAGATATTACTGAAAATTTAAAAACGATTCGCGATATACCCCTCAGTCTCGGGGAGGGGACGCCCTCCGTTATCGAAATTCGCGGCGAAGTATATATGAGCCACGAAGCTTTTAGCGCGCTTAACGAGCGCCAACTTGCATCTGGCCGTCCGGCTTTCGCCAACCCTCGTAATGCAGCGGCAGGCAGTTTGCGTCAGCTTGATGCCAATATCACGCGAATGCGACCGCTTAATTTCTTCGCTTATGCGTGGGGGGAGGTGTCGGCGATGCCGGCTTCGTCCCAGTCCGGCATGATGGGGAAATTTACCGATTGGGGATTTCAAGTAAACCCACACTTTATTACGGTAGAAAATGCCGATGCTCTGATAAACCATTGGGCGATGTTGGAAGAGCGCCGCAGTTCGCTCGGATACGACATAGATGGAATGGTTTATAAAGTTGATAGACTTGATTGGCAGGGTAGGTTGGGGTTCGTCGCCCGCTCTCCGCGCTGGGCGATTGCGCATAAATTTCCTGCCGAGCAAGCGCAAACAAAACTTCTCGACATAGACATTCAAGTTGGCCGCACGGGTGCCATGACACCTGTTGCTAAGTTAGAACCGGTTACGGTTGGCGGGGTTCGTGTATCCAATGCGACCTTGCATAATGATGATGAAATCTTGCGGAAGGATATTCGCATCGGCGATACGGTTATTATACAACGAGCTGGGGATGTTATCCCGCAAGTAGTTGCAAGCCTTATTGATAAACGCCCGGATGATGCTGTGCCGTTTAAATTCCCGACAAACTGTCCCGTATGCGGCGCCCATGTTGAGCGCGATCTTAAAGCGGATGGAAGCATGGATGCGGTTCAACGCTGTTCGGGTGGTTTAACTTGTGCGGCACAAGCCAAAGAGCGTCTCAAGCATTTCGTGTCGCGGTCGGCGTTGGATATTGATGGGCTTGGTGCAAAACAAATCGAGGATTATTGGGATCTTGAACTATTGCGCGCACCGCAAGATATCTTTTTGCTGGCGTATAAATATGCCGACGACCCGCCAGCAATATGGAAATACGGGTCAGGTGATAAGTCTAAACTTGGCAAGCTGAAAGATAGTGCGAGAAAGCTTTTTGATAGTATTGAGGCGAGTAAGCGGCCGGACTTAGATAGGTTTATTTTCGCACTTGGTATTCGCCACGTTGGTGAAACAGGGGCCAGAATTTTGGCGCGTCACTATGGGTCTGTGGATGCATTTATTGCGGGCGGTGCTCGGTTAGCTGGCGGTGATATGGTAGAGCGTGAGGCGCTGTTAAACATAGATGGAATAGGCGAGAGCTTATGTGCATCGGGTGCCGATTTCTTTGCTGAGGAAATCAATGTCGCAACCCTTCGCGATTTATTAGAGTTAGGCGTAGCCCCGGTCCCGCTGGCGGCGATTGCATTGGACACGCCAATTGCAGGCAAGACTGTTGTGTTTACAGGCACATTAGAGCGTATGACGCGGGCGGAAGCGAAAGTACGGGCCGAAAGCCTCGGCGCTAAAGTGGCGGGCAGTGTTTCAGCAAGCACACATATCTTAGTGGCCGGGAGTGCGGCAGGGTCAAAGCGGGCTAAGGCGGAGAGCCTAGGGGTGCAGGTTCTCAATGAAGACCAATGGTTAGACCTTATTGAGGGTCTGTAAGATAAGCGCCTCGCATTTAGTCTGAGCCGCCTTTGCTCACCCGCTTTTCGGAGCATCGTTGATTCGCACCGGCTCAGTTTTGCTGATGTACCAGGCTGAAATAGAAATTTGATTGCTCTTTTTCCAGTTAGTCGTGGGATATCCGGCACGGAGATGAAACCCTTGGCTTGGTAGGCCGCGCAGCGATATCATATTTACCTTTAATTTTAATATTTACCTTTAATTTTAATCGTGTCCATCCAACAGACGGCGGCGGTGACCAGTGCTGGATAGCTTCATAACCGGCAGGTGAACCTCACTCGACACGGTGCCAGAAAGCCACATATAATTTATTATGTCGAAAAAACACAATTATGTTTTGACATAATGTTATTGGTGTACTATTCAATTTTAGTAGAAATCGTACTTTGTGTATTTCGTTCGGAGGGAATTGAGATTACTGGGTTGAGGTATAAGTTTGCCGCGTCGATTATTAGGCACCGTTTTCTGTCACTTTTTTTGCTGACAGTCATTACGTTAGCTTTTGGGTGGGGATTGAAGGATGTCGAGTTACGGACGATCTTTTCGGACCTCCTGCCCAAAAACCATCCATTTGTTCAAACGTATAAAGACCATCCTAATTTTGGAAATCCGCTTACGGTCACCATTATGGTGGAAAACAAAAGCGGCGATGTTTTCAATGCCGAGACGCTTCAAAAAGTCTGGGATTTAACCCGAGACATAGACATGGCGCCCGGCGTTGACCACGACCAGATCCTTTCCATTGCGACGGAAAAAGCACGTTACTCGGAAGCGACACCTTTTGGCGTCGATAGCCAGCCATTAATGGGCGATCGCCCACCAGCAACTCAAGTCGAAATTGATGATCTCCGCCTGCGCGTGAACAAAGCCCCCAATGCTCGAGCATTTTTGCTCTCTCAAGACGGCAGCGCGGCGATCATCAAGGCCACTTTTATCGAGCGGCTGATAGATTATGGTGAAGTTTTCGACTATGTGCAGCCACTTGTTGAAGCCGCCCGCGATGATAATCATCATGTCTATGTTGCAGGTCAGCCAATACTGACGGGCTGGGTCTATAGCCATCAAGCAGCCATGTTGAGTATTTTTGGTGTCACAGCTTTGGCACTGGTGCTGGCTTTGGTCATTTATATGTCCAATTTAGCGGGTGTCGTAACGCCTATTTTAACCAGTGTGATCGCTGCGGTTTGGGGCTTCGGTTTTGTCGGCTGGATCGGTGCCCCGATTGAGCCGTTGATTATGGTTGTGCCTTTATTATTGGTGGCACGCTCCTTCAGTCACTGCGTCCAGTTTATTGAGCGCTATTACGAAATTTACGATGAGATCGGCGACAAAAAAAAGGCAGCCGAAGAGGCTTTAAGTGTGATGATGGCACCGGGTCTACTGGGCATTATCACCGATGCCGCCGGGCTATTCCTGATTATGGTCGCGCCGATTCCCGCAATGGAGCGATTTGCTATTTTCTGTGGTTTCTGGGCCTTGATTTTGTTCCCGACCAATGTTCTCGTGTCTCCTCTTATTCTGTCCATGTTGCCTGAACCGAAAAACGTGAAAGATATTATCGGAGGCAGTGAAGCAAGCAGCGCGGGTTGGCATCGCTATATTCGTAGCATGCTGGCGTCGATTTCCAGCCTCAGTCATGGCCGTCGTGCCCGGGTGACGACGCTGGTAATTTCCTGCATGGTAATTTTTAGCTTTACGCAAATTTTGCAAATCAAGGTTGGCAACCCTGTCGAGGGCAGTAATTTGTTGTGGCAAGATAGCGAATACAATGTCGCTGTGTCGGAAATTAATAAAAACTTTGCCGGCTTGAACACATTGGAAGTGGTGTTTGAAGCCAAAGATCAGAATAATCCAAGCCGCGTGGCGCGACAGTTTGAGACCGCTTTTTCTATGCTTGCTTTGCAACGGCATTTAGAGAAAAGCGAATCCCCACCGGTTGCGACGCTGTCATTTTCGGATTATTTGCCGGAAGCAAACCGCTTATTTAGTGGCGGGCATCCTAAATGGGCGCCGCTTGACCACAATCAAATGGCTGTGACGGCTGCCTCGAGCGCCGTGATGGTAGGGACTGGCCCAAAAGCCTTCTTGCACGTTACGGATTTTGTTCAGCAGAACGCTACGGTTTCGCTTTGGTACAAGGATAACAAACAAGAAACCGTTGATGTTGCGCTGGAGCAAACGCGCGCCGCGCTGGATATGATCGGGCTGGATCATGATGCCTTCACCATCCGTCTGGGAACCGGCACCATTGCTCTTCAGCAGTCGATTAATGATACCGTCGATTATTATCAGTGGGTGATCTTGGCTTTGCTTAATCTGGTGATTCTGGTGACCTGCGGCTATGCCTACCGGTCGGTTGTCGCCGCGCTATTGCTTCTTATTCCGGTTAATGTGTCGAACATGTTTTTGGGCGCGGTGCTTGTGCAAATGGGTATCGGTCTAGATGTGAACACGTTGCCGATTACCGCGATCGGCGTGGGGGTCGGCATTGATTACGGCATTTATCTGCTTAGCCGAATTTGTGAAGAATATAACCAATGCGAAGATGTTGGCACGTCAATCGAGCGCGCCATTGCCACAACCGGTAAGGCCATCTTTTTCACTGCAACCATTGTCCTAATTGCGATCCTGCCTTGGTATTTCCTATCTGGCCTGAAGTTCTTGGCCGATATGGGGCTGCTCTTGGTGATGGTCATGTTGATTAACATGCTGGTCGCATTGGTATTGCTGCCACTTGAAATTTGGTTGGTTAAACCAAGCTTCATGGCTTCAAAGAATTTTAGGATTACTGAGGGAAGGGGTGGCGTTTTGAGCGGCACCTCAGCGTAACGTTAAAGGGAGGGGGTGTCTAAATATCGCGTTGCGCATTTTTGAAAGTTTATTGATGTAGAGGAGGATATATTATGCACGTCAAAAAGTATGACCATAATTTTAGTCGGAGGGTGTTCTTAGAGCGAGCTAGCAAGGGCGTGATGGCCTCGGGGGTTTTGACCTCTCTGTGGCCGCTTATTGCCAATGGCCAAGAACTTGATAAAGCCTACCCAGATGAGCTTTTGTCCATTGAAGCTTATACAAAAGGTAAAGTCAGCACGGGCGACATGATCACGGCTGACAATGTGGAATATGTGAAAGATCTGTTGGATCCGATTGCTTATATCGAAGTAAGGGATATGGGCCGCCGGATCAAAATTGTTAAATCGACAACAGACGCAACCAAACTGTTCCCGCATGAATATCTCGAAGCAACGGTTCGCAACCAAGGCCAGGCTGTCTTGGATGAGAATGGCAATGTAGTAACCAAAGACGGCAAGCCGTGGATTGGTGGTAATCCATTCCCAGAAGCCAAAAGTGGCTTGGAAGCCTATGCCAATTTAACATTGAGCTGGGGTCGACACGATGCCAGCCTATATGCCATTCGTGACTGGGATATCGGGCCAGATGGTAAAGAGCAATATCAGTATGATTTCTGCTGGGCTGAGCAGAACACAGTCGGCATGGTTAATAGCGATACGCCTTATTGGGAAGGTCGCGAGGACTTGCTGCGCTATAACTCGATTTGGTTTACCCATCCCAATGATTCGCGCGGTACGTCTTTCGTAAACACATGGTATTATGATCAACGCAAAATGCCGGATCTATTTGGCTATATTCCTGCCTTCAAGCGGGTGCGTCGTTTCCCATCGAGCCAACGTTTTGAACCTCTTGTTCCTGGCATTACCCTGTTCTTGTCAGACGGCTGGTGCGCTGGTGACCCAATGTTGACTTGGGGCAATTACAATGTGGTGGACCGTAAGCCAATGCTTGGCGGTATTTCGGAAAACTGGCACGGTAGCAATCCAAACTCGGAGCCGGAAACCCATGGTGGTCCGGAAGGCAATACATTCTTTGAAACCTCGATGGAGCTTATTCCAGAATGTATTGTTGTGGATCTTGAGCCAACTGGCTTTGCCCGCTCACCGGTCGGCAAGAAGCGTGTTTGGCTGGATGCCCGCAATATGATGTTTACCGCATGTGTCACCTATGACCGCCGCGGCGAATTGTGGAAATCCGTCGAGGCGACGACAAGCCAATTTGTTGATGGTGACACGGTTAAAATGGATGGTCAGCATCCAGGGTGGTCTTGGACTAAATGTCATTGCCATGACATTCAGACCAATAGAATGAGCCGTTTCTACCATGCTGAAGAAATTCGCGGCGGGTATAAATCCGGTTGGAATCAGGAAAATCTATATGAGAAGTATATGACTGTTCCTGCTATTCGTAGGCTCGGCGCCTAATGATGCAGTCAATTGCTTCATTCTTCTGGCTTGCAGTGTTTGGACTGGCGGGTGTCACGACGGCAACCGCCAATCCAAGTGCAGTTTTTCAAGGTACGGCACATGATGCGTTTTACGGATTATGTTATGCCGGCAACAATTGGACGGCTGTTGGTCAAGCTGGCTTAGTGGTGACAAGCCGCGACGCGGGTAAAGCATGGAAAATCCTGCCCAGCTTTACGGACAAAGCGCTATTAGACGTGTCTTGCAATGATGAGGTGAGCCTCGCGGTTGGCCAAGAGGGGATTATTTATCGTCAGACACAAAATGCTTTCGAGCCGGTTGTGTCGCCGACAAATGCTCGCCTAATGGCTGTCTCAGAGGTTCTTGCCGATGGATTTGTAGTCGCGGTGGGTGGCTTCGGCACGATTTTGATTTCGCAAGATGCAGGTCAAAATTGGCGCATTGTTTCAGTTGATTGGCAATCCATATTGAATGATGCAATTGAACCGCATCTTTATGATGTGTCCGTTTCTTCGAGCGGTCAAATTACGATTGTGGGCGAATTTGAGTTGGTGTTGACGTCGGATGATTTCGGACGCAGCTGGCGAATGCGGAACCTTGGAGAGGCTTCGTTGTTCAGCGTCACCATTCACGATGACGGCAAAGGCTATGCTGTTGGCCAGGATGGTAGAATTCTCAAAACCTTAAATGGATCAGAAAGTTGGGAAGCTTTGGAGAATCCAAGCGACGGCATTTTGCTCAATATATGGTCGTCGGCTGATGGAAAGGTTTTAGTCAGCGGCATTCGTAATCTTTTAACGAGTAACAATGGGGGCGCGAGTTGGACCAAGGTTCAATCTGGCGACTTCATGTCGGGTTGGTATCAGGGTCTTTGGGTTGGGGATGCGGCCAATGAGTG
>Ga0209137_1002193_pt1 | contig 17484 bp, 26 predicted proteins | sample SaaInl5LU_22_DNA_FD_184642 | JGI IMG/M metagenome (GOLD analysis project Ga0209137, IMG submission 184642) | Marine microbial communities from expanding oxygen minimum zones in the Saanich Inlet - ESP_105LU_22_DNA (SPAdes) (version 2) | ecosystem: Environmental > Aquatic > Marine > Intertidal... | reverse complement strand
TCCTCTTCTGATTTGTTAATTTCGTGACAAGTGTAAGCACAATGCTCTGTGAATTCACTAGCTAAGTTGTCTGTTAGTGTAGCAAATCGAACGTTATTGTTCCATACACTTTGCCATTTGTCGTCGCCTGGCAAACAACTTGACTGCCAGTCTTTCATAATCCAATTAAATGTAGCACCTGTGTCGTTAATGTCATCTACAATAAGAATATTCGTTGGTTCTTTATTGTAACCAAATGCATCTTCTGCCATCCAGCAGTTACTTTCAGGACCCATTTCGTCGTCACGTAGACTAACCTTCAGTGCTTCACAACGAATGCCTGTCATATTACTAATAATAGTAGCAGGAATATTGCCGCCACGTGTAAGACCCACAATGTAATCAGGACGCCAGTTGTCTGTATACATTTGATTAACAATGCTTGTACACATTGTTTCAATGTCTTGCCAACTATAGTAATGTTTTTTAATCATGTGTTCACCATTTTCTCTGCTATCATTACGCCTCTGTATAGTTCTTGATAGGCGTCATACGCTTCTTTAAGTTCAGGATATTTGTCTTGTAACTTCTGATCTCTCGGTAATAATAACATACTTTTGTGCAAGTTGTCAAGCTCATTTAGTATGTCTCTACCTTCAACGATGAGGCGTTTTTCAATTGTCACCTCACCGTTGTTAGTGTGTGTTGCTGTATTATTCAGCATTTGCTTCTGAAAGCCTACCGTTTAGGTAACGCAGTAGTACACCATATGCTGGTAAGAAGATAATTAAACCTACTGCAATCTTAATCACAACTTGTGATCCTGCGATCTCCATCCAGTTTGCAGACATATATTCGTCTGCACTGTTGTTGAACGCAACCCAAAAGAATGTGTATGTGTCAATAATGTTTGCCGCCACAGTTGATACCGCTGGCGCAATCCACCAATGCTTCAAAAAGTTTTCACGCAGGTATTGAAACACATATACGTCCAACATTGTGCCAACTGCATACGCTGTTGCACTAGCTAAACCAATACGCATTGCTACACTATGTGGAGCACCTTCCGCCATTACAACTAAAATTGATCCAATAATTGCCAACGGATATGCCGCCGCAATTGTTGAACGTGCAATGTTTTTACCTAACATTCGTACTGTTAAGTCAGTTGCTAGTACAACCAACGGAAATGTAAATGCAGCCCATGTAAGTTTAATTCCAAAAATTTCTACTGGAATACTCACTAGTGCATTACTTACTACGATAACAATTACATGTAGTGCTACTAGTTTTAGCAACATGCTTCTGTCAATATTTTTAAAAAATCCTAACATAATATTCTCCCTGTTAGTTAATAGCTTTGAGCTAATCGCCATTGTAAGTATTCTAAACTTTCAATGGGTTCATATTTTGCTGGTTCATTACGCAAGTTTTTTACCATAGTTCCTGGCTTCGGATCTACAAAATGCGGCATGCTCCAACGTTCTTGGTCAATGTGACTGTTTACAACTCTGTGCTTGGTTGACTTAAAATAGTCATTGGTCCAGCGTTGTAACAAGTCGCCGATGTTACAAATCACTGCGTCCTTTTCATATGGAACAGGATGCCAAGTGCCTTCAAGGTCTTGTACTTCCAGTCCGGGGACATCATTGATTTGCCACAATAGTGTTATGGTTCCATAATCACTATGTTCTCCTATACGCATCTGCTTGTCCTCTAGTGGACCTGTATAAGCAGGATAGTGTATAACTCTTGTTGTACTATAATTTTGCATATGACAGTGTGTTAATGGCATATCTGGACGTCCTAGTATTTTATCAAAACGTGTCATTAGCCGTATTGTAAGTCTGTCAGCGATGTTTACAGTTTCAGTAGCAAGAGTTTTGAAACCTTCGAGCTCTGGCCATAAATGATCGCCCATGCGTGTATTATTATAGTTGAAACTTTCTTTGAGATCTTTGGGTGCCGTTGGGTCGACATTTTCTGCGCCCATTACACTGTACCCCAAGTTAGTATCACCTTCATACGGATACCGTTGTTTGGTCTCCAAATCTAGTTCAAAAAATTGTTTCATAGTATCAAACCATGTGTGATACGTGGTTTGTTCTTGGGGTGTAAAATAATTCGTAAACACTGCAAATCCAATTGTAGTGTATGCTTCTTCTATCTGTTGAAGAGCTGTATCTGATTTAAGATCAATTACTGGTATCATTATATTTCCTTAGATAAAAAGTGGCCCCGAAGGGCCACTATATTATTAACTAGGTGGGTTTGCTGTGATGCCTTCTACATAAAACATCATAGTGTCTAGTTGTTGTCTAGTTGCTACTTCGCCTTCTTTGAGGAACACTGTTCCGTCTTGCTTGTTAATTGGACCAGTAAATCCAAACAACTCGCCTGCGCTAATAGCATCTTTTACACGTTGTGCTTCTGCTTGTACATCAGCTGGCATATTAGCAAACGGTGCCATTTGTACGGCGCCTTCGTTCATATGTCCAAAGTAATCGCCTGTTTCCCATGTACCGTCTAGTACTTGTCCTACTTTCTTAATGTAGTAAGGACCCCAATTGTCGATAGTTGCTGTCAATTGTGCGTTAGGAGCAAACTTCATTTGATCACTTGCTTGTCCAAAACCAAGTACACCTGCTTGTTCTGCCGCTTGTAGCGGAGAAGGCGAGTCAGTATGTTGTGCTACAATATCACAACCCTGTTGGATCAACGCCACTGCCGCATCTTTTTCTTTGCCTGGATCATACCATGTGTAAACCCACGCAATTGATAGTTCTACATCTGGATTATACTTACGTGCGCCCAAGAAGAATGTGTTAATCTCACGCATAACTTCTGGAATTGGGAATGAAGCAATATAACAAATCTTGTTTGTTTTTGTCATCATACCTGCTACAACACCTTGTACATGTCTTGCTTGATACAATTTCAAACCATAGTTAGCAGCGTTTTCTGATTGCTTATAGCCTGTAGCATGTTCAAACTTTACATTTGGAAATTTCTTAGCTACGTTAATAACCGGATCCATGTATCCGAATGATGTGGCAAAGATAATGTCTGCGCCTTGTAGTGCCATTTGTGTTAGCACACGTTCTGCATCAGCACCTTCCGGTACACTTTCAACAAACGTAGTTTCAACACGATCTCCGTATGCTTCTTCTACTTGTTGACGACCAATGTCGTGACGATATGTCCAGCCGTGATCACCAGTTGGTCCGACGTAAATAAATCCGACTTTTGCTTTATCCTTGGGAGCATCTGCAAATGCAGAAACACCTAATGTTGCCGCTACTAGTGTAGCAGCCAATAGTTTTAATATTTTCATGTGTGGTTTACCTTTCTTTTAGGATGTACTCTAACCTATGTCTCATCCTGCAAATTGCTGCTGCAATTTGATATTATCCATAAACTCTTTCTTAGTGCCATGGTCGTCTTTGAAAGCACCTTTAAGTACTGTTGTTTGTGTTAAACTACTATGAGCCATAATACCTCTGTTCTCACAACATCCATGTGTTGCTTGAATGTAAACACCTACATCATTACTGCCAGTTGCAGTTTGGATTTCTCTTGCAATTACCATTGCAAGTTCTTCCTGTAGTGTTCCACGCCTAGCACACCATTGTGCGATACGTGTGTATTTGCTTAACCCAATTAATTGTTCTGCAGCAATAATACCGATGTATGCAACACCCGCAACTGGTTGGTGATGATGCGAACACATACTTTTAAGTTCACTACGAACTACTAACATGCCATCGTATTTGTCTGCACTGTCATTGGGAAATGCTGTTGCTTTAGGGATAGGGTCATAACGCCCTGCCATAAGCTCGTTGATATACATCTTTGCAAGACGTCTACCTGTGTCCATGCTGTTAGGATCATTTGCTCTGTCAATAAGCAAACTATCTAATACACTTTCAAATTTTGGGGTAAGTTCTTCGATTAGTTGTTGTTTATCTCCGTCATCTAGTACCGAGGAGATGTTGTCGCCTGCCCAATAACGAATACCTGCATCGTCAAGGCGGACCTTTAGTTCTTCACTTTTTGTCATTTATTGCTCCGAGTTATAGTGGTGTGTCACTTTTAGTAATAGCGTCATACATATTGTTACCGCTAAAAAATGTTTGCGTTAACTTTGCTGACTCTGTATTTAACTGATTGTGATAATTGTTATGACTTTGCATATAATTTTTTAACTTTTCAATCAGTTTGGACTTGTGTTTTGTGTAACTTTCAAAACTTTCAGTCCATTTGCTTGGATACTTGTATTCGTCGTCATACATCTCTGTGTAACTTAAACGATCAGGAACCATTGGAATTGCATTTACTAACGTACCTTCATATGCGCTAATGCCTAGCGTTTCTTGCAAGTTTGCACTAAACACTACCTTAGCTTCACCAAGTATAGTATGGTATTCATCTTTTGTCAACTCTTGTTCCTGACAAACTATAAATTCATACTCGGGCAATTCCTTAGCTAAATCTTTAAAAATATCAACTTGCTTTTCTGGAGCGATACGATGTGGGAATACAATGGTATCCTTCTTGGTCATATTTTTGTATGGTGCAAATGTTTCTTGCATATACTCCATTGGCCACCCTGTGATAACAATATTTTCATTGCCATCTTTTAGTGTCTCTGCCGCACTCATACCAAACATGCCTCTGTACTTTAGTAAGTTTTCTGCAAACATATTTAGATGAAATTCAGTTGCAAAGTAGTTGTGGTCATAACACCAAAACATACTTTTCTCTGCATGTCTAACCCATGCCTTCTCACCAATAAGCCTACCCAAGAAGTCTTGTGGATCATAACTGCCAGCATGCCACATGCCGCCAATTTTAACATCGACTCCTAGTAACTCAGCCATATAACGTAACTGAATAACAGTAGGGTTCCAAGCATCTGTATATAGGAAATAGTCCCCATCAGCTACTTGTCCTTTACAGAACATCTCGCCAATGGTTTCTAATTGTTTACTTTTATAAACGTTAGTACCACCAAAGTTGAGGAAAGCCCCAGGCGTAGTAGCCTGCGGCGTTTCCCCGCCACTGATAACAATTACATCATCAGCAGTTTTACCAATTTGCTTTGGAAGATATTCTTTCCATTGCTTGGTATATCGAGTATCAACAGCTTCTATATCTACAATGTAGACTGTCATACTGCATTTGTCCATGGCGGTTGAAAGATACCAACGTGGATCTTCAATTTCTTAGGACTACGATCTGCGTTAATTTTTACATTAACATCATATGTGACCGCAGTATCACGTACACTGCTAACAATATTGAAGTCTTGTATTTGACGACTTTTTGTTAGATCAACCAAATAAGTTTTAAACAAACGCTCAACACGTTTTTCGCTTCCTGCTTTACCTTCCAAACGACCATCGTATGGTTCGATAATTTTAATCAAGTCATTCTTAATATCATTGATACTAATGCGGTCTTGTCGCATCTTATATTCCTTCTTTATGGATAAACAATTTGACAGCCATTTTCGCCATCTTCGGCGACATCAATAACAACAAAGCGGCTGGGATACTTTGCGTTAATCTTTAAGTACAAGTCATCTGCAATCATTTCGCATGACTTGTAATCTAGTTCGAGAATATCTTCTTTATAAAGATTCTCTAACCAACGTTTGAATTGAATAAATTCAATGTCTCTATCGTTGTGTGTTACTTGAATTTGTACTTTAAAGTGAAACGTATGTCGATGTGGGTATCCTAAGAAACTTACATCATATTCGTCACCTGTTGCCAGCGCAGGATCGTCGAGTGCTGCTGGATATTTATGAATACCTTCTTTAGTAAAAGTTACCCAAATACTACGTTTTGCGTTTTTTAGTGCGTTTGCCATTTTAGCGTCCTCTTCTGAACTACGGCGTTTCATATAATTATAATATGATTCTCTAGTCATCGTCATCAGGAATAGTGATTTCCATACCACCCAACGATTTTTCAAGTCGTTGCATAATTTGAAGAATTTCCCACAATTTCCAATCCATTGTTTTTTGTAGTTCATATAATGCTTCCGGAGAAGCATCCATTGGAGGTGCTGCCACTGGTTCGTCTAGCACACGTATTTTCTTAACCATCGGTTTTTCCTTCTAGTTTGGTTATTTCATTTTTGAGTTGTAGTTTTCTAAATTTCATATTTTTAAGTGTTCGTTCACTATGTGTTGTATTATACAACCGTTTTATCTCGTCGTCAAGTGTTCTATGTTCTTTAATTAACTTGTTGAGTCGATTTTCTACTGGGCTCATTGCTTACTCGCTCTCTTAAATCTGTAGTACTAAATCTATGTTCTCTTTTGTTAAAGTATAGATCAATACCTCGTTTGCGACAAATGTCTTTTCCTGTAAAATCTTTTTCACGATACTCTTCGCCAAGAACTCTTACTGTAATATGATACATGCTGAATATATCAACAAGGTCTTGTTCAGTTTGATATGGGATTATTTCATCTACATACTCTACTGCATTTAGCTGTGTGTATCGTTCTACTAATGTTTGCACTGGTGCATTCTTAGTATCTGGTCTATCGATTGTAGGGTCTGTTTGCAACCCACAAATAAGATAGTCACAGTGTTCTTTTGCTTCTCTGAGCATAGCAACATGCCCAGCATGCAGCAGATCAAATGTGCTACAAGTAAAGCCTATTCTTTTATTACCGTTCATTCGATTACCGTATCGCCTACATAATCTTTCCAGTCAGTGTATACACTGCGCTGTTGTAGTTCATGTAAGCTATGACACCATACTCCGGGGTTGCTTTTGCCCCATGTAGTATCATCTAGTTTAAGGGTTGCATTATAATTAAATTGTCTAATGTATGGAAGTTTTACACTTATCATACCAATATACTTATCATATTCGTCAAACCCACATTCTAATACATGTGGTGCATATTCGACACCAAAGTCTAGTGTACACCAGTAACCTTGTTTGAGCAAGGGCTTAATCATATTTTCCCATTGTTCATAATCTTTATCAAAGAGGGGTGTAAAACTTTGACTAGTACCAAAATACAAATGTTTAATACCATGTGCATCTGCACGTTTTGAGATTTCATCTACTGGTTGAATACCAACTACAAAAAGAGTTTTCTCATCTTTCATTGCAGTGTGTTCGACTTCGGTACCAACAAAGTATACTACGTCTTGTCTACCTTCTGTGTTTAGTTCCATTTTATGTAACCTCTACTATAGTTCGCTGGACGATTAAGTGCATCTAAAAAACCTTGCTTCCAATTTGTTTCTCTATTATAGCTGTTAGTCCATACGTTGTCAAGATTAATTTTTCCTTGACTTACCATTTTAGTTGCCGACTTCATTGCATTGTGAAATGTTTCTGCTCTAGGACTTGGCATTTTAATTGTTACGTTGTTCCATAGCCAATCTTCAAACGGAAAGTTATATTCTCTGTGTGGTGCACTTGCTAGTATCAGCATTGCATTGGGATTTACTTTAACATCTTTGATAATGTTGCTGCCTTTAAGATCAACCACTACATCGTATCCATCTTGCCCGATGTTTACTAGTGCGTTCCCCCAATAATCTGCGTTGCTTTTGCCGAGCACACTAATATCATAGCTGTAATCTGAACTTTGTAAAACAGTTTGATGGAACACTTTTGCAAGAAATCCAGTTCCGATAATTAGCATTTTGCCGCCGTCACGTTGTTTTAATTCATCGTGACAAACCATTTCCATGTTAACTGCACAAGCAACTGGCTCGATAATGTATTCTGGCTTTGCTTCTGGCACTACACAGTATGTACCTTTAGCACAGTTGTATATGTCAGCATATGCAGGCTCGCCTCTAGTAGCAACATAATCGCCTTTTACGCAATCGTCGATGTCGTTGCCTACTGCAACAACTTGTCCTAGACCTTCATGTCCGTGCATGTTTGGAGGCAGTAATGTAAAGTCTCCAGTCATCATGTCAACATCACTGCGGCAAATGCCTGTCATTACACTGCGTACACGTATTTCGTTTTTCAGTAACATGGGTACCAAATAGTCTTTTTCAAAGAACTCACCAGTCCCGTCGGTGAATAATTGTCTTACAGGTTGCATAATATATTATGGATCCAAAGATCCATATCCTTCTGTTGTTTCCAAAACTCATCATTATCGAGGTTCTCATAGGCAATACGTATCATTTCTTCGTATGCACTTTCAGGACATAGTCCTAGTTGAAAACTTACTTTATCTGTGTGTATAGCAATATCATCGCTGGTATCACTGCGCCAATCTGCATGCAAACTGAATTTACCTAAGTCAATATAACAACTATCATCTACATCATATACACCATCTTTATCGATAGCACCATAGTCACTGTCAGTTAAATCTTTTAGTTTCCACCTTTGATCACAGCGACTAAACTTAGGCTTCATGTGCATCCAGTCTGGTTCTAATACCTGTACCCAACTCAACAAGTGTGGCATCAAGTCTCTGCTTACACCTCCAAATGCTAGTTTCTTTGTAGTAAACCAACTGCCTGGTTTAGGTATTCTATTGCCGTTAATCCAGTTAATGTTTACTTTGCCTTGATTAGCTGCTTCTCGTATCTGATGTACGTTGTCTCTGTATTGATTGTTCTTGGTCATCATAATACGTGTATCAGGATGATCTGCTAACAGTTCTTCCCATAGCTCTGGATTGTCTACTCCAGGCTTTTCAACAAATACAATATCGCAGAAGTTTGCACATAAGTCTGCTAGTTGATAATGTGTATGATTAGGTGTAGTGATATGACATGTATTCCAACGTGCGTTGCTGTCTGCTTTTAATGCCTTCCACACGTATTGATAGTCTGCTTGCGGATCTGCAATATCTACAGTTGTTACTTGGCAGCCCATACTTTCGTATATACTTTTGTACAGGCTACCAAATCCTGTTCCTATAATTAGTGCTTTATGAGAAGAGTGCATTGAATTGAGCCGAACTGTTAATTGTTTTCTTACCAACAGCACCACGTGTGCCGATTACTTTCATCCATAGTTTACGATGATTTTCGATAATTTGCAAGCTCTTTCCTTTGTCACTTTCAGCAAAAACTTCCATAACAACATCTTTAACTTCTTGTTTGTCAAAACTGTTGTCTACCATCATAGTTGGATATTGTCCAACATCAAATGCTTTGTTTGCTTCTTGCACACTCTTAATATGCTGCCAAACATTATGCCCCATTAGCATACAATAGCTGAAACTATCCCAACTTGTTTTAGTTTCGTTGCCTTGTCTACTTAGGTCACCTGGCGCATAGTAACAAATCTCGTCCAGCATCATACCTTTTGTAATAGGACTAGGAATATAGTCTGGATACATTGCTGTTGCCATATCGTCAAACAGTACTCCGTTGCCTTTGAAGCTCTTATCATCCGGAGCGTCATTCATCATGTAACTCCATTTGCTGTCTTGCTCCAAACGCCAATTGGTATACATTTGACCATTTGCTGTACACAAGAAAGGACTTGCACAATCAAACGTAGCAGTAAAGTTCTTGTTATGATGCTTGCGTACTGCACGTTGAATTGCAGTAAGTACCAGAGCCCATTCTAATTTACTAGTACCAAGGAAGTGCATTACATCATGTACGCCTTCTTCTAGTAAGCCATCATGTCGAAGTTCAACTAGACGCTTTAGTGCTAGTTCAATATCGCACATGTTTTGCCCGCCCATAGCCCAGCCATTAAAATGAGCGTCTGGATACTGCTTGGGATCACAGAACTTTTTCATCTGTGAATACCAATCATCCGCTTGTGCAAAGTTTTCGCCTTGTAGTACATTTAAGAACTTGCAATCACCGCTACGATTTCTAATAAAGTATTCGTTGTTGAATGCAGTACCATCAACAGCTTCTTGATAGCTGCTAATATTACTTTTCTCTGCACCTTCAGGGCTACGACTTACCCAAGCTGGAATATCAAGAATCATTCCATAGTCCATAAAAGCGTCCATCCATTTAAGGACACCATCACGTTTCTTCTGTGCTTGTTGACAACCACTGTTAGCTCGCCAGTCGCCTTCCCACTTGCCTTTACCAATTTGGAAGCCACCTGAGTCACCTAGTAACCAACTGTTTTCTCTATCACGCTCTCTATACTGACTTTCTCTGTACATGTCTTTTGTTAGATCAAGACTGGCGTGTCCAGCACTGTGTAAACTCCACTTGTAATTAAATATACCGTCTTTGCTTAACCAATTAAGACTTTCTACACCATTACTTGGATTGTTATCAGTTAAGTGTTGAGGTACACGATTAAGATCAATATACGGAGTACCACTTCCCTTTTTGTTTTCATCAAAAGGTTCTAGCCCTCTGCGTTGTCTACCTATAAACAATGCATAGAATGTACTTAGAGCAGGCAAGAACACTGCATAATCGTCTTGCGTACTTGTTAAGTCTGTGTGTTGCCAATGCTCCATATATTATTTGCTTTGTGCTGGCAGGATATAGTCATATGTTGCCATACCGCTGTCTACTGTAATCATTGCTGCTCCTGCATCACTAAACTTCATAGTAATGTCGCCTGGCAAGTTGAGAATACTCAGTACTTGTGCTACGGGCCAACTCCATCCTGTGTTCAATGCACCGTCTACGTCGGTTGCAAACACAAAGTTACCTGCGTGTGTACTAGCATCGCCAAAGAAAAACTTTAGATCAGTGCCTTCTGTTTTTGCAACAAACACAGTTTCTTCGCTGTTAGCTTGCGCCTGCATTTTAAAACGTGCAATACTTGCACTGTTAGGAGCCATAGTAATGTCCCAGTTCACACCTTTGAACTTAACACTTTTTAGCTTTTCTTCAACAATCTCTTTGCTCATAAATCGATAGTCGTTCTTAAAGTCACCGTTTGCATTTTCAAAATGTAGTCCAAATGGAACAGTCTCGCCATTACGATCTTGTGAGTTTACAGTGATGTTTGCATTATCTTTGTATTCGTCGATATTAAGAAGAATGTTTAGTTTACCTAAGTTGGGCAAACCAAATGTGCCGCTTAGACCTGGCACTTGTTCTTTAAATGCTGCCTGCACAATAACCGTACGGTCATCGTCCATAGCTTCTATTTGTGTACTTGCATCTTCGTTAACAACTTTTGCTTGGTCAATAAAGCCAAGTCCATGTGTGTGTTGTACAACGTCTTTGAGATAATCTCGCATATTATTTCCTTTTCTTTAGGTTTATATTGTAACTGCCTTGTGTGCGATTGTTTAATCTATACTCTCGCACATGTTTATTTAGGTGTAGCCAAGTTTCTATTTCAGTCTTAATAGCACCTTGTCCGCAAATAATTTCGCACCTGCTATTACTACTATAGTAACATTCTTGTAAGAATCTGTCAACGCTTTTCCATGCTTCGTGTACATGTTTTCCGTGTAAATCTAATTTAGCCATTACCATTCAAACAAACTATCAAACGTAGTTTTATCCTCTGCTCTAGCTAGATCCCAATTCATTACTCCTAACAAGTTTTCAATCTTCTTAGTAATAATTCCTTCTTCCATAGTGTCTGTGTCAAATGGAAGTTCCTTGTACCAGTCTGGCAATCGTGTTTCGTCTGTAGGGAAACCAATGCTAGTAAAGCCCATTGGATTTGGTTTTAGTTTACACACAATAGTTTTCATACCATCCATAATTTCCATACTGTATCGATCACCATTCATTCTGCGCATTCTATTGTAGTTGATAGCCGCTCTAACATGTCCGGGCATATTGCTTTTGCCCTTGTATGTTTCGTCGCCTGTCTTCTTGTCCATTGTAAACTCACTGTTGTAGTAGTGCGTAAGTTTGTTTACACGTTTAGGCGTGCCTTTGCTCCATGCTGGCATATTTCTAAACTCACTGCGGAAAGAGATAATGCGCTCGATAATTGCATCTTCTGTTGCACCAGTTAGTGTACTGTACAGTAGTTCGCTTAAAAAGTCTTGCATAAATGCTGGTGTATCACTTCGTTTGAGGTCCAGGCCCATTGCTTTTATCTTGCCTGGTTTACCATCTTTATCTTCTCTATGACCTTCATTGTCATACACCAATATAGCATAACGTTTCTTAGTTATGTATATACCACTAGTAGCACTAACTTCTCTAGCCGCCGCTATTATTTCACCTTGTTCTCTGTTGAGTACATTGTGTGCAGTTGCCATGTAGTCAGGAAATGTTTCGTTGGCTTGATCGCATACAGTTTCATATAGTTCTGTAACTTTGTCTTTGTCCCATGCAAACTCGCCACTTTCTATTTGCGACTTAAATACAGGGTAAGCACTAAAGTATACACTATCAGTATCCCCATAGATAATACTATCTCCAACATGATCATAAATTCCTGTGAAAAGTTCATTAACTTTGGCTCCCATGTGTCTTGCAATAGTTCTACCAGTTAGTGTTGTGCTTTGACCCATGCGTGGATCATTAAACCTACTACCAGGGTTAAGTAACGCACCATACAAACTGTTTAAGTTAATCTTTTTAACTAGCTGACGTTTGTCCCAATATGCAGTCTCTTCTGTATTACCTGCAGTTTGATTTTCACGCATATTCTTTTGTAGTACTTTACGTTCAGCATACCAACGCTCTAGCAAGCCAGGAATAATACCTTTCTTAGTTTGATCAAGTATTGTTCCATTACTAGTAAGTACCCAAGGTTGCTCACTTTCAAATATAATTTGATATAGTTCAGCGCCTGTCCCGGACAATTCTTCTCCATTTTCAAAGTCGATGTACAACAATGTCTCATCGTTCTTTTCCATAACTTTTTCATACTCAGGACAAGCGAACCTACCTTCCCATGCTTTTGCAACTTCCCATTTGTGATCTGCTAGCATCGGAACAGTTAGTGTGTGTCTGATCTGACCAATAATAGTTTCGGTACTCATATTAAGACTGCGTAGAATACTCGGATACAGACTGTTCAAATCCATACTACCGATCCATTCATGCTTGCCCTTTTTGGGTGTAGCAACATATGCACCAGCCGCCGTACATTGATGCGGATAATGCTTTTGTACTTTGTCATGTAGTTTATCTGGAACAATTAGTCCACGACTGTGTGCTTCGTTGATAATAGCTTGGTCTGTAACAGCTACCGCACCCATAGTTGTTTGCACAAGAACTGTGTTGTCGTGTGCAATAACGTTTGCTAGGTCAATAAACTGTAGCTTCTTGTCCATACGCACCAACAAGTCAACGTCTTGTCTAGAGTACGCAATAAACGTTTCAAAGTCATTGTTGTAAAGCTGATCCAGTGTGCCTTGATATTCTGTTTTACGCTCGCCAAGTTCATATTCGCCGATGGCATCCAAACTATACGAATGCATTTCGTGATATGTATACTTCTGATACAGTTGCATATAGTCTAAGTGCAGTCTGCCAATAGTATCATATGTTTCCTGTAATTTGCCGTACTTCTCATACTCACGACGCTTGGGATACTTGCCCCATAAGCAAAAACGTCTTGTGTGTTCTTTGCCCATAGTCTTAGCAATACGATTCACCAAGTAGGGAATATCAAAGCCTTCGCTGTTCCATCCACTCATTACATCTGCATCGTCAATTAGTTGTAAGAATGTTTCTAGCATTTCGCTTTCTGTATCGCACAGTATAGTATCATCAAATCTGTTGCATATCTCTTGTGCGTCTGCTTTAGTAAGTGTCTTGGGTTTGTTAACCAAACAAATAGTCTTACCGATCCAATCCAAGTGTACACTGATTGCTGTTACTGCGTTGAACGGATCTTCTGGCGGCGCAAATCCTAACTCAGAATTAAAGTCAACCTCAATATCGAAAAACGCTTGCTGTAGCTTTGGAGTATCCGCACCTAGATAGTTGTCAGCTAGGCATCTAAACACAGGGTTTACATCGCTTTCAAACAAGCGTTGTCCGCCGTACATCTTCTTTTCTTTTTTAAACTGTTTACCGCTGGTTGTTATTACACGGTTTAGTTTATCACCAAAAATGCTGTCAAAGCTGCCTCGTTGATCTTTGTAGTAAAATAGATATCGTGCAGGATGATCGATAAACACACGTTTACCGTCTCTGCGTTCTACTACATGAATAATATCTTTGTCTCTATCTATAAGTGCATCTACATACATTAACTAACAAACGCCTTTTCTTGCACAAATGTTCCTTGTGTCTTTTTATTACCTTCACTAAATCCAAGTGAGTTGAAATGATCTTTAAGGTCATTATTAAATGCCATACTTCCACATAACATTATACGCTGTTCTGCAGGATTGTCAATCTTTACAGTTCCGTCCTCCATAAACACTTGAATACGTCCTTGTAGTTCAGCAGGCTCTTGTGTAACTGTGCTGATATATTCAACGGGCATCTCATTCAAGAAGTCTCGGTAACAATCCTGTTCAGCATGTAGCCTAGTGGTCCATGTTACTGTAATGTTCTCAAACAAGTCGTATGTTTCTGGTTCACGTAGTAAACTAATAAACGGAGCAATACCAGTACCACTTGCCATCATTACCAGATGTCCGCCTAGTTCTAAGTTAGCAAGTATAAGTGTGCCTGTTGGCTTCTCACCTACACGAATAGTATCGCCTACTTGAATATACTGTAGTTTACTTGTCAAAGGTCCGTCTTGTACTTTGATACTATAGAACTCAATGTAGTCATCATATGGACCACTAGTAATACTGTATGCCCTATTAGGTGCATCTTCTAGTCCAATCATAACAAACTCCCCCGCAGTAAATCTATAACTGCGAGGGCGTTCTGTTCTAATACGGAATAGTTTATCAGTATAATGTTGTACTTCAATTACTTTTAAATCTAACATTTATTAACTGGTCTCACTTGTGCGTTAAATGCCATACTAATTCTAGGTTGTTTACTTAGATTCGAACTGGCAAAATGTTTTACATAAGATGGAAAACTAACTAGCATTCCAGTTACTGGACCAATAATCAATCTTTGACTATTGAATATATTGTATTCTTGTGTAAGACCTTCATATGGACCTAATGTAAAATCTGCTGTAGTATTAGGATTTTCTAGTGTTAAATTTCCACTGTCTTCTTGTGCTTGTGGATAGTAAACTAAACTTGTAAAATATCCGGGATGATTATGAGAATGATTGTGGGCAAACTGTTCAGTATGATTGGGATCTGTGATGTTTAACCAACAGTTAGATACAGTAAGCTCAACATGTTCTTTGCTAAATGAGTAAACATCAGTTTGAAGATTAAGCAAATGAGTTTTAACCTTAGTTAAAATTTCTTGTATCTCTTCAGTATCTAAGTTTAAGTAAGGTGTTTGATAACCTTGCTCAGACCATGCATGTTCTTTTCTCATTGTGTAAGCGTAGTCTATTATCTTTTGATTGTCTACGTCTATATGTTCTTCAACATATGGTGTTGAAAAAAACGGAGTTATCAAACGTCTCGTCCTGTTGCTTGTAGAATCTCTTCAACTGCATTGAAACTGTCTTGTACATTTGCAAACTCGTTTTTATACGCAATACGAATTGCTTTGTTAAGTACTGCTGGTTTCATATCCATTTCCTCAGCAATAGCTTTGACTGTATCTTTGAGCCCTTCTCTAAGTGCTTCTACTTCTCCGGTTACTTGGATGCCTTCACTCATAAGTGTTTTGAGTTTTTGGATTTCCCTGTCTTGAAATGTTCTAATTGGCATATACTACTCCTTTAATTATATCTTTTTATATTACAATATAATTAGTAGTATGTCAACGCCTAATCCTTTTATTCGTCTAAGTTTAATGCTTGATCGCCCCATTCTTCCATTATGAACTCTCCAAACGCTGTTCCAAAAAGCCACATCAATGTAAGAATAATTACTCCTACACATATTATAAGTGCCCATACTAAAATTTGTATTAGTATATGCTTGCCTTCTGTCCGATGTGCTACTTTTTTTATCTTAGTTTTAACGCCACCTAATAGATAGTTGCCTATTACAAAACGTGCTAATCTCATTACGATTAAGATAGGCGAAGATAGTACATCAAATAGTATTAAGAACAGATCGACAGCTAGATCCACAATATGGTCTATGTTCAACCATTTGCGAAACCGCTGCCACATTTAATCGTCTTTACAGTTACAGCCGCCGCTTTTAGATCCTACATACCCTGCCACTACGCCTATTACACCTGTGATTGACATTTGTAACAGTTCAATAATGTTCTGATCTAAATCTGCGTCATGTTCTGCCGCCATAGCAAATTCATCTACAATAATAATACCTAGTAATCCCATTAGGCCTACTGCCATTATTAATACTATTATGCCTTTAATATCTTTCAATGTTATTTCCTTTCGATCTTTTGAATACGTTGTTCCAATTCATCTATCTTAGCAGTTATTTTAGGATAGCGTTGACGCCAAGCATCTTCTGGTTGTTGTAACCATGTCCAGCCCCAACGCTCTACTAAAAAGTCTACCCAACTGTCCACTTTGGCATAAAACCAAAGTCCTATACGTGTAGTACTCATATATGCAATGAAAATTGCACCAAACACACTACCAGCAAGTGCAGTGTAAATCCAAAGCCTATCGCTAGCCATGCGTTCGATCATTTCCCACATATTATTCTGCTTTCCAAATAGTCCATGCGCCATATGCAATTGCTGCAACTGCCGCTAATTTAATAAAGCTAGTTGCAAACAATGCAATCAGCCCCATTGCGATCATCACGCCACCGTCCCATGTGGTGCGTTCACTGATACGTTCTTTTACCCAATTCATTTTCTTTTCTCCAAAATATCTTTCATCACGTTGGTTGCTGTATGTGTAAAACACCTAGGTGCGATGCTGTGAATAATTAAGGCAGGAACCAATAGTTGTAACCTAACTGCGGTTTTTAATGCCACTGCCATATGTTGTAATCCTGTTTCTCCAACATCATTTAAATGTGCTTTACACTGTTTGCTCAACATTATTTTATTCCCATAGCTGCAAGTGTAGCTTTGCCTACGATACCGTCTGGTACTAAGCCTCTGCTTTTTTGCCATGCTATTACTGCGGCTTCTGTGCCTGGTCCAAATACACCATCTGCTTTAGCGCCCAGTGCTTTTTGTACGGCTTTAACAGTTTCGCCTTTGCTGCCTTTTTTAACAGTACTGTGTACAAACGCAGGTGGTTCCCATTTGCCGCCTAATACTTCTAGTGCGTGGGCGTAATGCTTTTTACGATCTGCTAATCCGATAGTGCCACCATTGATACGTTTGGTCATACCTGTAATATCTTGTTTGTCAGCATACTTGTTGATGTTGTTTGCTTTCCAAAACCAACAAGCACTTTCTAGAGCGCCTTTTTTAGTTTTGAGATATGAGATTGCTTGTTCAGCAGTGTAACCTAATGTTTCACCAAATTTGGTATAGTTGTGTCTTCCGGTAAGCTGAATAACACCTCTGCCTCTAAAACGATAACCGTCTCCACTAGCAGTGTCGCCATTGTCCATTCTGTTAGCGTATACTACATTAGCAATTTTTTCTGGCTGTCTAT
>Ga0209137_1002188_pt1 | contig 17495 bp, 15 predicted proteins | sample SaaInl5LU_22_DNA_FD_184642 | JGI IMG/M metagenome (GOLD analysis project Ga0209137, IMG submission 184642) | Marine microbial communities from expanding oxygen minimum zones in the Saanich Inlet - ESP_105LU_22_DNA (SPAdes) (version 2) | ecosystem: Environmental > Aquatic > Marine > Intertidal... | reverse complement strand
AGATTTAGAGGTATCAGAATATGCAATCCTACATTCAATCTGCTGAGGAAATTCTGAAAAAGAATGATTTGGGCAGTTACACAGTGCCCACCCATGGGCTTTATCCATTTCAATGGAACTGGGACAGCTGCCTGACCGCTTTGGGTCAATTCCATTTCAATGAGGCCCGTGCTTGGCGCGAGATTGAGACCTTGATGGCGCATCAATGGGATGATGGCATGGTGCCGCATATCATTTTTCACAAAGAAGACGACGGCTATTTTCCGGGGCCAGATGTTTGGGCGACAGGCCGCCAGGTGCCCACCTCCGGCATCACCCAACCGGCCGTTGCCGGCTTTGCTGTCAACCGCCTCTATGAGCGGGCCAAAGATAAGGCTTTGGCTGGCGAAATGGCGCGGGCCTTGCTTCCGAAAATTCATAAATGGCACCAGTGGTTTTTCCGGTGCCGCGATCCGCAGGGCACAGGTCTGGTGGCGATCATTCACCCGTGGGAGAGCGGGCGTGACAATTCTGTTGACTGGGATGTGCCCTTTTCACGCGTGCCCACCGATGGAGTCTTGCCCTTCCAGCGCCGCGATACGCAGCACGCAAACCCAGAGCATCGCCCGACCCAAGCGCAGTATGAGCGTTATATCTGGCTGGTCCAGCTGTTCCGCAGTCTGAAGTGGGACAATATGGCTCTGCATGACAATTCCCCCTTCCGCATTGTCGATCCCGGGTTCAACGCGATATTACTGCGCTCCTGCTCTGACGTGGCCAAATTGGCCGCCGAAGTTGGTTTGGAGGCCATTGCCGCTGAAAGCCGCAGCTTTGCGCAAAAAGGCACATCGGCGATGGAAGCCCTTTGGGACGATGACTTTGGCCAGTATATTTGCTTTGATCGCGCTGCCAATGAGTTGATCAAAAGCCCCTCGATCAGCGGCATTCTAGCCGCCTTTGCGGATATCCCGACCAATAGATCACAGGCGCTGGCCGAGCGGGTGCTGCAATTGTCCAGCCGCTGCACCTATGCGGTGGCCAGTCATGATCCCGCCGCAGCGGGGTTTGACGCGTCGCGCTATTGGCGCGGCCCGGTATGGCTCATCGTCAATTATATGATCGCCGATGGCTTGAGGCGCGCGGGCCAAACCGATGTGGCAGAGAAGATCAAACAGGATAGCCTTGAGCTGATTGAAAAAGGTGGGTTTGCGGAATATTACAACCCGCTGACCGGTGCGGCCTGTGGGGGGTTGGAATTCACCTGGACAGCTGCCATGGTCATCGAGTTTGTCAGCCAATCGGAGATCGCATGAAACGCTCGCAAGTCAACGACATTATGGTGCAAGCGGATGAGATGATCCGCAGCTTTGGCTTTACTCTGCCGCCTTTCGCCTATTGGTCGCCCGAGACATTTAAACGCAACGCCGTCGCGGCGCGGCCACTCATTGAGGCGCAATGCGGCTGGGATATTACCGACTATGGCGCCGGTGATTTTGCGGCTTTGGGGCTGTTTTTGTTTACCCTGCGCAACGGGCGTTTGGCTGATTTGCAGCGCGGCGGCGGCATGTGCTATGCGGAAAAGCTGTTGATTTCGCGGCAAGATCAGCTCTCACCAATGCACACCCATGTCATCAAAGCCGAAGATATCATCAACCGTGGCGGCGCGACTTTGGTGGTGGAGCTGTTTGGCTCTGACGCGGAGGGCGGATTTGCGGAAGATCAGGGCGGCACAGTTTATTGCGATGGCCTGCGCCGCGATTTCGCCCCCGGCGAGAAACTCCGCCTTGCGCCCGGCGAAAGCGTCACCCTCATGCCCGGCGATTGGCACGCCTTTTGGGGCGATGGTGGCGATGTGTTGATCGGCGAGGTGTCCACCGTGAATGACGACAACACCGACAATATCTTCCGCGAAGCCATCGGCCGTTTTTCCGACATTGAAGAGGACGAAGCCCCAAGGCATTTGCTGGTCAGTGATTATGACAAAATGCTGCACACCGCAGGCTAATAAAAACAACACGCGCCCGACTGTGTCGGGCGCCTCCTCTCTCGAACCTAGCGCCGCGCGTAATATCATTGTTAATCTGATGAAGGCCGTGCCAGTGTAAGAGCATCACCATTTTCATGAGGTCCATCATGTCTGACGCTCCACTCAAAGGCTGGAACCACACCCCAAATGTTCCGCTGCAAGTTTCGCCGTTCTTCAGTTGGCCGCCTCGGCCGGTGGCGATGGCCAAATGGCTGTTCAATTCGTGGTTTTTCCTGACCGAAAAGCTGATCATCGTCGGGATCGCCTTTGTCTCATTTTATTGGTTCCAACCGCCTTTAGAGGTGACCGGCACGCTGGCCTTTGGCTGGATTGCAGAAATGTTTATCCGCAACGTGATCTTGATGACGCTGGTTGCCGGTGGGCTGCATTTGTATTTTTACAGCTTCACCAAACAGGGCCAGGCGTTGAAATATGATGCACGACCGCTGATGAAAAATGGGCGGCAGTTCACTTTGGGTGGGCAGATACGCGACAATATATTCTGGACAATCGCCAGCGGTGTTACCGTTTGGACCGCCTATGAGGTGCTGATGTTCTGGGCGATGGCCAATGGGTATGCCCCCATGCTGACCTGGGCCGCGCATCCGATTTGGTTTGTCGCATTATTCCTGCTGATCCCCATCTGGGAGAGTTTTTATTTTTACTGGATTCACCGTGCGCTTCACATTCCTTTTCTCTACAAACATGTTCATGCGCTGCACCATCGCAACATCAACGTGGGACCGTGGTCGGGCCTGTCGATGCACCCCGTCGAGCACATGATCTTTCTCGGATCGGTCGTGGTCCACTTTGTCGTTGCCGCGCATCCCATCCATATTCTGTTCCATTTGCAATACTATGCGTTGACCGCCGCCACGACTCATACAGGGTTTGAGGGAATGGTGATCAAGGATAAGAACCGGTTAAAGCTTGGCACGTTCCACCACCAGATGCATCATCGGTATTTTGAATGTAACTATGGATCGCTCGAGTTGCCCTGGGACAAGTGGTTTGGATCATTCCATGATGGCACCGCTCAATCTGATGCGAAAATCCGCGAAAGGCGCAAGAGATTTACGAATGGCGCCAAATAATATGACCCCAAGACGGACAAGGCCTGGCGGACCCTGCGTTGCCACTGCCGGCCAGTCCCGCTCTTAGGCGGTTCCGCCTCCCCGCAACGCGCGCAGGTAGTGTCCCAGGATCAGCACGAGAGCCAGAGCCAATCCGATCCACATGATCAGCGCCGATTTCCACAAGATCAAGACAGCGGCCAGCAATCGAAGCGCAACTTCCAAGATGCTCATTGTAACCTTGTCAAACCTGGCCAGAGCCGATGCCATGAGATAGAGCGCGACGGCGATGCGCACCCCAAGAGCGGCCAGGCTCGGCCAGTCCACCGCACCGGAATACCCGTCGATCAAGGCGCGTTGGCCTTGCTCGTTCGTAATGGTCACGGCTTCTTCGATCAGCAGTAATTCGGGATACCAAGCGAAGACGAAGGGGATCGTGAACATGACAATGCCGATGCGCACTGCTGCCAATCCGGTGCGCATCGGTTCTGTTCGTGTGATCGAGGCCGCTGCAAAAGCTGCAATCGCCACGGGTGGGGTGATCGCAGAGGCTACGGCAAAGTAGAAAACAAACATATGGGCGGTAAAAAAGCTGACGCCGAGGTTGGCAAGAAGTGGCCCCAGAAGCAGCGCGACATTCACATAGGCCGGCACCGTCGGCATGCCCATTCCCAAAAGGATCGCACAGCCCATGGCGCAGGTCAGCGCCAGCATGAGGTAAACACCGCCAACGATGTTGATCTCAAACCCAAAGAGGCTCAGCACCTGAGCCCGCTCCAACCAGGTGGTTATGGCGCGGGTGAGCTCTCCGGTCAGGCCACTTTCGTTTAGAAAGGCCGAGATAATGGAAACTGCGAACAGCAAAAGAAACAGTCGCGAGACCAAGATCCCACCATCCGCCAAGGACAGCAGCACCTTTCTAGGATTTGCACGGGTGTCGGGATCCAAAAAGAGCAGCGGCACAAGGACAGCAACAGCCCACCATCCAGCGGATACGGCATCGCCTGTGGCGTTGACGAGCGTCTGTGTCACAAAGGCGGGCAAGACCGAGGCCGCAAAACCAGAACCAATCGCGTCCTTATTCCCCAGCAAAAGCAACAAGATTGTGAGGATCGGCGCGAAGATGATGACAAGATTCAGCCAGTCCTGCCGCGACATGATAAGATCATCCGGGATTTCACGCATGGCCTTGACGTTTTCGCGCCGGGATTGGAACACAACGGCCAGAAAGATCGAGAAGAAAAAGAACATGGCGGGCAGAAAGGCGGCTGTGATGACTTTCGTATAAGGCACTGCCGTCAGGGCAACCAGGACAAAGGCCGCCACCCCCATGACCGGCGGCATGATCTGTCCACCGGAGGAAGCCGCAGCTTCGACGCCGCCCGCAAATTGCGGGCTGAAGCCAATGCGCCGCATCATGGGGATTGTGAGCCGGCCGGTCGACAAGACATTGGTGACCGGCCCGCCTGTGATGGTGCCAAACATCGCCGAGGAGACGATTGCGGCATGGGCCGGCCCCCCGCGCAGGCGGCGTGTGGCGCGGACCGCAAGCTTGATCAGCGAGGTTCCACCCGCGGAGGTTCCAAAGAGCGCACCAAGGATAACATAGGGAAAGACCTGGTTGACCACGATATCCATGAATCGGCCCATGAACCCATCTGGGGTGATGAACACATTGGTCGCTTTTTGGATCGCCGCGGCGCGCACATCGCCGCCATCGGCCCCCAGCTTGGTCAGTAGAAAATTATTATCGCTGAGATCGAACATCCAAAACAGCGCGGTGCCGACAGTGTAGATCACCACCACACTGGCGACCATGACGAGCGGCAGGCCCCAGACCCTTACGTTGTAGAGAAAAAATAGTGTGATGATCGTGAAGAGCAGCGGAATGATCCATATGCCAAACCGCGACTGACAGGAAGGGACTTCTGCATCAAATGAGATACCCGGAATGACTCCCGCCGATCTTTCACTTGCCTCTTGGATCAAGCGCGCACGCTCTCCGGTGATCTGGTCGATCAGACAAAATGAATCGATTTCAACCAAAAAACCCAGGGCGGCGAGGAAGGCGGCAAGGATCAACCCTGCGTCAAGCAAAAGACCCAGCCATGCGAGATGGGGTCGGTCTGTCTTAAACGCACGGTAGACGCTGGCATCCAGCGCGACGATCACCATCATCAGAAGAAATATAGGCGGGTAGAAGAACTCCGGAGGGAAGCCCGAGACGCGGAAAAAAGGACGCCCAGTCAAATCTCTCGCAAGATCTTGCAGGCCCGGTATTTCTGGCATGGTGTTGATGAGACCGACCACCACCAGGATGAAGGCCAGAACGAGGGCCAGATATTGGCCTTTGTCTCTAGAGGGCAATTGCTCGGACATTGGGTGCCATTCGTTAGGATTGGGCCGGCCAAGGCGCGCCGGCCCTATCAGTGCGGGACGCGCCTTTAAGGGCGCAGACAGTCTGCGATCTTGCGCCCGGCGTCTTCATAGGCGCGAATGGCACCGGGGTGCATTTTGACCTGAACCGCACCACAAGCACCTTGGCTCACCCCGTCGATATCGCCAAAGCTCATCCGCACATAGGGTCCGCGTGGTGATCCGGTCAGGAAGCGTTCTTCGCCTGCAAGGAAGGCGGTCACGATGTCATAGACCAATTGCTCGTCCATGCCCGCAGGGACGATCTGTCCAAAAGCGGTGGCGTAGCTGTCAAAGCTATCGTCATCGACCACAACGGTGATGTCGTTGCCCGCATAGGCTTTGCGGAACTCATCAATTGGAACGGAATAGGGCGCGTGGCCCGGCGCCTTCACGATCTGCTGTCCCAGCTCACTCGCCAGAAGATCAGAGGGGACATCATGGATGGTGATGCCGCCCGCGGCTGCGATTGCAATCTCGCGACCAGAGGGCAAGCCCTCAGGTATGGTCCAAGCATCGACCCCGCCCCCGGTGATGGTCGGAACCGTATCGGGCCATGGGCTCTGAATGCCCTCATAGCCCTCTCCATCCTTGATGCCAGACAGAAGCTGAACCATGGCACGACCCGAGGTCAGCGCCGCGCCGCGGGGCGGGCCGTTCCAGATGCGCTTGCCAGACAGATCGCGGATGTCTTCGATTGGGTTGCTGTTGTAGTAACCAAACATTTGTGCCGATCCGGCATTAAAGAATAACACCCGAATATTGGCCGCAAGCTCTGCACCCTTGTCAGGACCAATGCCGCTGTAGGGGCCGATCCCGCGCGACAGAAGGAAAGGCAGGATCAGCGGCGCTGGGGCCATGTCCAGCCGTCCCTCAGCGACAGCTTGAACGGAATTGGTTAGGGTTGCACCCTCGGTGATCTGCAAGGTCGCCACACCTGCGCTGGCCAGGACCGCAGCCAAGGTCGAGTCGATGTAATGCGGTGTTGAGCCGGGCGTGGTTGTCTCAGCCGTTAGGGTTGTCTGAGCATGTATGACGAGGGGCGCGAGCGACAGTGCGCAGCCCAAAAGTGTTTTCCTGAACATTGTTTTTCTACCTCCAAAGCGCAATTGGCCCGACAGCGAGGCCCATCATTGAAAGGCTTACATAAAATATATGACTTGTCACGCAATAACTCTTCGGGCTTAATCCATAGGTCTGAGGAGAGCAGGATGGCCGAAATTAACGAACGCGACAGTGCGCGCATAGCGGCGCGGCGCAGGCGAGAACACTACAATATATTCGCGCGCCTGCCTGCGATTTATGCGGCGTCTCGCAAGCAAGGGCAGCACCTGCTCCAAATGAGTGGCGGGCTGTCGATTGTCGAATGGCGTGTGTTATGGGACCTCTACGAGGCCGGACCGATGACCATCAAAGACCTTGCACTAATGCAGCGCGCGGACCATTCCTTGCTCAGCCGTGCCCTGCCCGAAATCCGCCGCAAAGGCTATGTCACCATGCAGCGAAGCGAGACAGACAGCCGCCAAACCGTGGTTGAAATTTCGCAGGCTGGGCGCAGGGCTTATGACCGCGCCGCGCCGATTATGGCCCGTCGTCGCGCCGCGTTAAAGGAGGTCTACTCGGCGGAGGAATTGGTGGATTTTGTGAACTATCTCGATCGCCTCGACCTATTTTTGCAGGCGCCGATCGAAGAGAGCGCAGCGAGGGACCAAAGATGACCGACAGGCCGAATATTTTATGGATCATGGCCGATCAACTGCGGTTTGATTATCTCAGCTGTTACAGTCATCCGCATCTGGACACGCCGCATATCGATGCGCTGGCGGCGCGTGGCGTGCGATTTACAAACGCCTATGTGCAATCCCCTGTCTGTGGTCCCTCTCGAATGTCGGCCTATACCGGTCGCTATGTGCGCAGCCATGGATCAACATGGAACGGCATGCCGCTGCGTGTTGGGGAGCCGACACTCGGGGATCACCTCCGGCAGGTTGGTGCCCGCGCGGTTCTTGTGGGCAAGACACATATGACGGCCGACCTGGAAGGCATGGCATGGCTTGGGATTGATCCCAAAAGTGAAATTGGCGTGGTCCGCTCCCAATGCGGCTTCGAGCCTTTTGAGCGCGACGATGGGTTACATCCCAATAGCCCGCGGCAGAACTGGTCGGCCTATGACGACTATCTGGTGGCACAGGGTTTTGTGTCGGATAATCCATGGGAAGATTTTGCCAATTCGGGGTTGGATTCGGACGGTGAGTTGCGCTCGGCATGGCTGCTGAAAAATTCGCGCCTGGCGGCGAATCTGCCCGAAGAACATTCTGAGACCGCCTATATGACAGATCGCGCCATGGATTTTATGCGGTCGGCCCGTGTCGATGGGCGGCCATGGATGTGCCATCTGTCCTACATCAAGCCGCATTGGCCCTATATCGTGCCGGCACCCTATCACGAAATCTATGACGAGCGGCACGTTGTTGCGCCCCTGCGCTCTGACCTTGAGCGCGAAACCGATCACCCTTTGGTGCGCGCCTACCATGAGGCCCGTGTCAGCAAAAACTTTTCGCAAGATCACCTGCGTGACCATGTCATCCCGGCCTATATGGGCCTGATAAAACAACTGGACGACAATTTGGGGCGGCTGTTTGCCTGGATGGACGCCGAAGGCTTCAGCGAGAACACCATCATTGCTTTCACCTCGGATCATGGCGATTATCTGGGCGATCATTGGATGGGTGATAAGGACTTCTACCACGAAGCCGCGGTCAAAGTGCCATTGATCATCGCGGACCCACGCCCAGAGGCAGAGGCAACGCGCGGTTTGGTCAGCGATGCGTTGGTCGAGATGATCGACCTGCCGGCGACCTTTATGCAAATGCTGGGCTGTTCGCCCAAGCCTCATGTGATTGAAGGTCGCGATCTTACGTCAATCCTGCACGGTCAAGATGGCTTCTCGCGCCGCTACGTTATCAGTGAGCATGATTACCACTGGTCTGAAATGGCCGCGGCCCTAGGCCAGCCGCAGGAACACGCCCATACGACGATGATTTTCGACGGGCGTTGGAAATATATCCGATGCGAGGGCTTCAGGCCCATCTTATGGGATTTGCAAAATGATCCAGAGGAATTGGTCGATCTTGGCGCGTCAGAAGACCCATTATGCGTCAAAACCCGCGCGCGTATGGAGGCCGCCCTCTTGACCTGGGCGACACGCCATCACACGCGGATAACAGCAACCCCGGAGGTGCTGGCGCGCCAGAAGATCGCGGCAGAATCCGGCATTCTGATTGGGTTTTGGGATGAGGCGGAATACCAAGATGCTGTTGGCAAACCCTTCTCCTCGCTCACGCCCCAAGGACGACCATGACGCCACCGGCGGCGTAGAGGCAGGCAGGCCGTACCAGAAATTTGATACGCGCTGGTATATATCGCGCGGCGCAAGTTTGGCCGCTGGCCACACAGGCCGCTATCTATAGGGTTGCACCCACCGCGATTGTTGCTGGAGCGGCATTTAACATGTCTTTGGCAAATCCAGCCGCCTGCTTATATTTGCCCATAAAGGCGTCACGTTCGTGCATTGGAATAACGGTTTCAATATCGTCAAACACCCCGCCGCAACGCTCATGCAGCAAGTTCAAAAGGCCAAATGGACCCGCGCTGCGATTGCGCAACACAAGTTGCGAGATGGGCTCCCAAAGCTCTGCATTATAGGCTGAGAGGGCCTGTGGCCCTATTCCATGCGCGATTAATTTTGCTCCAATAATGCGCGCGTCCATGATGGCTTGGCTGGCACCATTGGAGCCAGTTGGGTACATCGGATGGGCTGCATCGCCCATAAGTGCAACTGGGCCATCAACCCATGACGAAACAGGGTCACGATCAATCATCGGATTTTCATAGGCGCAATCTGCGGCTTTCAGCATCGCAGGAACGTCCAGCCAATCATAATTGAAATCCTCAAAGTGATGCGCAAACTCATGCAACTTGGCTTCACGAAACCAGCTGTCTTGTTGCCAACCGCCGCTGCTGTCCACTGTGACCTCAGCGATCCAGTTGATGAGCGATAGCCCTTGGTCATCGGGTTTGGAGATTGGATAAATCACCATTCGCCGTTGATGCGTGCCAAGCCCTATGAACGATGAGGGGCTGCGCATGGGCTTTGCGCGCAGGGTCCCGCGCCACATGATGGCGCCGCCCCAATGAATGGGCGCTTGATTGGGGTGCATTTGGGCACGGATTGCCGAGTGGATGCCGTCAGCTCCAATCAATAGCTTGCTTGTGTAGCTCTGATCCTGCCCATCACTGGTTTGCACATGGCAGATCGGCTGTCGTGGGTTTGATCTGTCATATCCTCGAACCTTTGCTCCGAGCTTCACCGCTTGGGGGCCCAATCGCTCAAGGACTTGCTGATAAAGCATCATATGCAGATTACCGCGATGTGCGGCATATTGAGGCCAATTATACCCGGCAAATGTACCGCGCGGCTCCGAGTAAACCTCTTTACCGTTCAGCCCAAGCAGGGCCCATTCTTGTACGGGAAGGCCGACTTGATCCAGCAAATCCGCCGCAATCCCTAAAGCGAAGAGTTCGCGGACGGCATTGGGTTGGATATTGAGTCCAACGCCCAAGGAACGCATGGCTCGGGCCGTTTCCAGCACCACACAAGACACCCCAATTTGATGCAATGTGAGCGCGAGGGTTAAGCCTCCGATCCCACCGCCGGCTATGACGACATCAGCATCATGCATGAAGCGCTTCTCCCTGGGCCGATTGGATGCGGAAAACACCCAGCATCGGCAAAATCGCGCCCGTTTCCGGCGCGTGTTTCATCCTGCGTTTCATTCTGTTTCACCAAGCAATCGCATGGCATTTTCCTTGAGAATGAGCGGGCGCACCTCTTCTTTGAAGGGCGCCTCTGCAAAATCTTTGAGCCAGCGATCCGGGGTAATGGCGGGCCAGTCCGACCCAAATAGCATTTTGCGTTTCAAAATGGAATTTGCGTAGCGGATGAAGGTTTCAGGAAAATATTTGGGCGACCAGCCGGACATATCGTAATAAACATTGGGTTTGTGCTGACAGACGGCGAGACCCTCTTCGGTCCAGGGAAATGACGGATGCGCCAGGATAATAGGCATATCCGGGAAATCTACGGCCACATCGTCAAGGTATATCGGGTTTGAATATTTCAATCGCATCCCCATGCCGCCGTGCATGCCGGAACCAACGCCCGTTTGTCCGGTGTGAAAGAGGGTAATAGCCCCCTCCTCTGCGCAAGCTTCCAGAACCGCGTAACAGGCCTCTCGGTCATTGGGATAAAACCCCTGCATGGTCGGGTGAAATTTAAAGCCACGAACGCCAAAATCGCGGACCAAACGCCGTATTTCCCTTGCGCCGGCCTTTCCTTTGTGGGGGTCCACACTGGCGAAAGGGATCAATATATCGTCATTTTGAGCGCAGATCTCCGCAACCTCTTCGTTGGAATAGCGCTTGAAGCCAGTTTCTCGCTCGGCATCAACCGGAAAGATCACCGCGGCAATATTGCGTGCGCGATAGTAGTTTGCCGTGTCCTGAACCGTTGGCAACATACCCGCTGCTCCGGCTGGGTTTTTAAAATAAGCCGCCATTGAGGCTTGAAATTCATTATAGCCATCGTCTCGGCAGGTGTTGCAAGGCTCCTCCGCATGGGTGTGAAAATCAATTGCCGTTACTTTTGAAAAATCGACCATGGGATCTCCGACATCAAACTCAATGTAAAAATTGCTATACAGGAAAACTGTTTCATCGTAAAACAAATTTAGAGTGCAAAAATGATGGTGATCTGATGCCCGATGGTGGACAAACTCCAAGAGTTTTAAAGATCGACCTGTCCGATAGGATCGCGACAGTTACCTTTAACAGGGCTGAAAAACGCAATGCGGTCAACGACAGCTTTGTCGAAGAATTGGATCGGTTTTTCTCATCGCCTCCTAAAAATGTAGATGCCGTGGTGCTGGCTGGTGCTGGCGGGCATTTTTGTGCTGGGCTCGATTTGGCTGAACATGAACAACGCAAGTCGGTTGATAACGTGTACCATTCGCGCAATTGGCATCGCGTCATGGATCAAATCGAATTCGGAGGCCTTCCCGTTGTGTCGGCTTTGACGGGTTCGGTGATTGGTGGTGGGCTTGAGATTGCAGCCGCCAGCCATGTGCGCGTGGCAGAACCTTCGGTGCGATTTCAACTGCCAGAGGGTCTGCGGGGCATATTTGTTGGCGGAGGGGCAACCGTGCGGGTTGGGCGGATTTTAGGGCCCGATCGCTTGCGCGAGATGATGCTGACGGGCCGGACCTACGGGCAGGAGGAGGGGCTGAGCCTTGGATTGTCTCACTATAGCGTTGGTGAGGGCCAAGCCCTGAGCCGGGCGCAGGATTTGGCGCGGCGCATTGCCCAAAATGCTGAATTCTCAAATTACCTGATGATACAAACCATACCACGGGTGGCCAATATGTCCGCCGGTGATGGGCTGTTTGCCGAAAGTCTTGCGGCTGCCATGTCGCAAACAACTGAAGGTGCAAAAGAGGGATTGCGGGCGTTTTTGGAAAAACGACCCCCGCGGTTTCGCGACTAATATAACTCAAGGACATAATGTCTGTTGTTTCAACTGGGAGGAATACATGAAACGTATAGATTCACTCAAGACAGCTCTTCTAGGAGCGGTTGCTCTGGCTTTCGTCGGTGGAGCGGCGCTCGCGCAGGATGTCACCCTTAGGTTGCACCAATTCTTGCCGCCGCCGGCGCCTGTGCCCAAGCTGATATTGAAGCCTTGGGCGGCGAATGTGGAGGAAGCTTCGGGCGGCCGGATTAAAATTGAACATTTCGACGCCATGTCTTTGGGCGGGCGTCCGCCCGAGCTTCTGGGTCAGGCCCGCGATGGGGTGGTCGATCTCGCCATGACCGTGGCAGGATACACGCCCGGATTATTTCCGCGCACCGAAGTCTTTGAGCTGCCCTTTATGATGACAAACCCTGTGGCGACATCTGCGGCTTATTGGCAAAAAGTGGACACAGATTGGTCATCCAATGAATATAAGGACGTGCAAGTCTTGGGCGCTTGGGTGCATGGGCCGGGGCAAATTCATTCCAAAGATGGGGTTAGCAGTCTGGAAGATATGAAAGGTTTGACCCTGCGCGGCCCAACGCGGATCATCAACAATTTGTTGGGCGAATTGGGTGCCGAGCCTGTGGGCATGCCGCTACCGGCCATTCCAGAGGCGCTGTCCAAAGGCGTTGTCAAAGGCACTGTGATTCCGTGGGAGGTGACAACTGCGATACGGCTGTCGGAATTGGTGGGCAATCACACTGAATTTTCGGGCGATGAGGCCTTCTACACCGCTGCAATCATCCTGGTGATGAACAAGGATAAATACAACGCACTTCCTGACGATCTGCGCGCAATTTTGGATGCGGAATCTGGGGAGAAATTGTCAAAATTCGCGGCGCAAGTCATGTGGGATATGGACGCAGGCGCGCGCAAAATTGCACAGGACGCGGGCAATACAATCACCGTGTTGGACGATGCAGAGGTGGCGCGCTGGAAAGCGGCGGCGGAGCCGGTGGTTGATCAATGGGTCAAAGATATGAGTGCCCAGGGCATCGATGGCGCCGGTCTGATTGATGAGGCCAAAGCGCTCATCAAAAAATATGGTGGCTGAGTTCACAACGTGAAATATAAAAGGGGGCCATTTGGCCCCCTTTGTTTATGAGGAATTGAAATGTACGCGCAATCGCACCACCTAGCCCACGTCATTGCCCGCACACTGGCTCTCGCCGGCGGCGGCGCGCTCATTCTTTTGATCTTACTCACTTGCCTGTCAATTATTGGTCGGGTCTTGGTGCCTCTCGATATCGGCATCGGCCCAATCCGTGGGATTTATGATATTACCGAAATTGGAATTTCGGCGGCCGTCTTTGCCTTCCTGCCCTGGGCGCAATTGCGCGAGACACACGCCCGGGTGGATCTTTTTCAATGGGCCATTCCACGCCGCATCAACCAGGGGCTGGATCTTCTGTTCAACATGGCCATGGCATTTGTCGCCATTGTTGGCTCCCATCGGCTTTACTTGGGCATGCAGGATAAAATCACCTATGGTGAGACGACGTTGATTGCGCAGATCCCAGTTTGGCAGGGCTATGCATTGGCCCTGGTTGGCGCGTTAGGCTTTGTATTGGTTTCCATATTTTGCGTGATACGCGCCGCCCGACGTTTGGTTGGGTTTGAGGAGTAGACAATGACGAATTTTGACCTCGCACTCTGGTCGTTTCCCGTTCTACTGGTGCTCATTTTCCTCCGCGCGCCAATTGGCCTGGCCATGATCGGCGTGGGAGTGGCAGGAACCTATATGGTGATCGGCTCCACGGCGATGACGTTGAACCAATTGAAAACACTGACCTATGGCACGTTTTCAAATTACTCTTTTTCAATTATTCCGTTGTTTTTGCTCATGGGACAGTTTGCAACCCTGTCGGGGATGTCTGCGGCATTGTTTAAGACCGCCGAGAGCTTTCTGGGGCATCGCAAGGGCGGTGTGGCGATGTCAGCGGTTGGAGCCTGTGCTGGCTTTGGCGCAATTTGTGGCTCGTCCCTCGCGACAGCAGCAACAATGGGACAGGTGGCCCTGCCTGAGTTGCGCCGTTTTGGCTATCCCGATTCCCTGTCCACCGGCGCCCTGGCGGCAGGCGGCACGTTGGGCATTTTGATCCCCCCTTCGGTCATTTTGGTGATCTATGCGATCCTTGCCGAACAAAATATTGCGAAACTCTTTGTTGCCGCCCTTATTCCCGGTCTTCTGGCTGCGCTGGGTTATATATTGGCGATTTCAATCTGGATGCGCCTCTGGCCGAATGCGGCTGCGGTCAGCCCCCGGGTGGCCTGGCCGGAGCGTTTGAAAATGCTGGGCACCGTTTGGCCGGTGGTGGCGATTTTTGCCGGCGTGGTTGGCGGAATCTACGGCGGTATTTTTACCCCAACAGAGGCCGCCGCGGTTGGGGCAGCGGGAACAGGGCTGATCGCGTGGTCGAGCGGTCAAATGAGCTGGGGACGTTTGCAAGAGGCAATCCTGTCCACCGCCTCATCAACCGCAATGATTTTTTTCATCATTCTCGCGGCCGGTATTTACAACAACTTCCTGTCCTTGACCCAATTGCCGCAATCGACCGCGGCATGGGTCGGGGAGCAAGGATTCTCACCTTGGTTGGTTTTGACCCTTGTTTTGCTGATGTACCTGCTTTTCGGCTGCATCATGGACAGCCTGTCGATGGTCTTGCTCACTGTGCCAATCGTTTTCCCCATTGTCTCCGTTCTCGATTTTGGAATGAGTTACAATGATTTTGGCCTGTGGTTTGGCATCTTGGTGCTTATTGTGGTTGAGGTCGGATTGATCACACCACCGGTTGGGCTGAACCTTTTTATCATCAACAATATGGCCAAAACGACACCCATTTCTGAGACATATCGGGGCGCGTTGCCCTTTGTGGTCACCGATCTTGTTCGGGTGGTTTTCTTGACCTGTTTTCCGTCAATCACCCTCTGGCTGGTTTGGGTGATGGGCGGCTAGGATTTTGCCAGATAAATTTCGCCTGCGCCTCTGTATAGGTCTTCAATGATGTGCTCATGCGCCCGGCGCATCGCGCGCTGGTTCAGCGACCCTTTTTCGGTCACCTCGCCTCGGTCAAAGCTCGGCTCTTGCGCCAATACGGCGGCGCGTGTGACCCGGCTGGCCGATCCGGTTGCCCGCTTCGCCGCGTCGCTCAAAAGCGTCGAAAGCCGTTGATCCCTCTCACGCGGATTGAGAGATTTGCCCATCTGTGACAGCAGCAGCAATGCGCCCAGTTCTGGCCTGTTTTCTCCCACGATCACAACATCGCGCACGAGCCCCTGCATGGCATTCACCAGGCTGGTACGAAGCGCTCCCACAGAGACCCATGTTCCCGTGCTGAGTTTGAAGTTTTCGGCCAATCGTCCGTCAAAGAAAAACCCTTGGGTCAAGTCGTCTGGATTTGCTGGACGCAGGGCATCGCCCATGCAGTAATAGCCCTCGTCGTCAAAAGCCTCTGCGGTTTTATCAGGGTTCTTGTAATATCCGGGGGTGATACTGGGGCCTTTGAGGCGCAGCTCGAGTTTGCCACCATGGGGCACAAGTTTCATCGACAAGCCCCGTGCCGGCACCCCAACATTGCCAGATTTGTCCTGAATCTGCGTACAGGCAAGGGCGAAGGGCGCGGTCTCCGTGGCGCCCAAGGAGGTGGCGAGCAGGACGTCTCGCCCCGTAGTTTTGCGGGCAATGGCCTGCAACCTGTCCCATGTTTGCTGCGATAGGCCAGCGCCGGCATAAAACATCATTCCCAATTTGGAAAAAAACGTCGCTGCTAAATCTGCATCGCGTTCCAGTTCTGGCACCAAAAGGTCCCAACCGATCGGCACATTGAAATACCAAGTACAGGCAATTTCCTTCAGATTGCGAAGGGTTTCATCGATCTGCCCAGGAACTGGGCGGCCATGGTCAATGTAATAGGATCCTCCATTGGTGAGCGCGAGGTAAAAGACCTTATTGCCCGCGGCCGTATGATTCCAGGGCGCCCAATCAAGCACCACGGGAGGTTCGTTTTCCAAATATCTGTAGCAATCACGCACCATCGCTTGCATAGCGCAGATCATGCCATTGGTGTTGATCACCGCTTTGGGCGCGCCGGTCGAGCCGGAGGTAAAGAGATATTTCACGACATCATCGGCGGTAACAGCGCCGCGCGCGAGCGCCGCAGCCTCGGGATCATAGCGTAACAACTCTTGGTATTGCAAAGCCTTGGGCTGGCCTGGTGTGAGGTTGATGATTTGGCAATCTGAGGAAAATGCCGCTGAAATGGCAGGCGCGAAAGCTGCGCCCTCATCGGCAAACACCGCTCCGGGCTGAAGCAGCTGCACAATGTCCTTCAACTTTTTGTGGTCTTGCGACACCAAAGAGTAGGTGGGAGAGACGGGCGCATAGGGAATACCAACATAAAGGCAGGCCATTCCCATCACCGCATGGGCCAAGCTATTTTTCGACAAAATGACCAATGGGCGGTCGGGGCCAAGTCCGAGGGCCAGCAATGCCGACGCCATACACCGCGTTTGGGTAAGGGTTTCAGCATAGGTGAGGTTTTCCCAATCTCCCTGCGCATCTCGGCATCCCAGAAAAATCGCATCCGGCGTGTCTGCGGCCCATTTGTCGAGGTAATCGGCAAGGGTCGGCAAATAATCCGTAAGGGGATCTGCATTGGCCATTAGAATTGTGCCATCGGGACGATGCGTAATGTTAAACTCTGGCGTCCAAAAATCACTCACCATAAACACCTCTTGCCAATCGCGCGTCCTTTGGGAGGGGTGGCCGGGTGCCGCCCCCAAAGCTGCACCCTATGTCTTTTGATATCGGATTTTTTGCAATATCGATATCAATGCTTCGCACTCGCCCGCATCAAGGCTGCCCAGCAAGCGGGCCTCATGGGCTTTGACTTTGCCAAGGGCAATCTTATAGGCCTCTTCACCGGCCTGCGTCAGCTGTAGCGCTTGTCTGCGCCGATCTTGCGGCACAGGTTTGCGCATAACATGGCCGCGACCTTCCAATTCATCAATCATGGCGACGATGCCCGATCTTTCAATACCCAATTGACGGGCCAAAGCGCTTTGCGACAGGCCGGGATGGGCCTTGACCAGGGCCAAAGCCGAGAACAGACGCGGTGAAAGATTGTCCTGCGCCAGGGCGCGGCGAAAATCATCGCTCACCGTGACATAGGCCCGTTTGAGATTGTAACCGATCAGACCTTCAAGATCTGCGCTGTGATGCTGTTCTGGTATTTTCGTCATGCCTGGCCAAAAAATGTTGCCAAACACATATAATAAATTGTTATATTGGTAAACAGTTTTCACGGGAAAGATCATAGGATGTTGCCAGAGCTAAAATTAGAATTTTTCTGTGATCTGCGTGTTGAACTAG
>Ga0209137_1002187_pt1 | contig 17517 bp, 14 predicted proteins | sample SaaInl5LU_22_DNA_FD_184642 | JGI IMG/M metagenome (GOLD analysis project Ga0209137, IMG submission 184642) | Marine microbial communities from expanding oxygen minimum zones in the Saanich Inlet - ESP_105LU_22_DNA (SPAdes) (version 2) | ecosystem: Environmental > Aquatic > Marine > Intertidal... | reverse complement strand
AAGGGCGGGTTTAAAGGCTGGGGTATACATTATCTGTTCCCCTACATGGGCTTCGATGGTGATGCGAGCTATGACTTTGTTCAAATGAATCACTGGTATTCATTTGAGGCTAGGGGTCAGATGGCAAATAACTGGCAAGATTTCGTGGCGAAAAATCCCAGTGTAGAAAGTGGCATGAACTTACTTGTTGATTGTAAAGGTTCGCGCTCATTTGTCTCTGAACTTATGTTCGACAACAACCAACAGTAATAGCGAAGCTCGACGCATCTGGGCTGAGCCTGGGCCGAACCTAGGGTGAATCTGGGTTGAGCTTGGTCTGAACGTGTGAATGGATCGCCCACTATTGGGCGTCCATCCCATTAGCTACCTCATGAACGCTTCGTTTCATGAGGTAGCGTTTACTGCGCGTCTAATAACCGACGTTTATCATTGGCCCGTGGGTACAGAGGCGTTCGCAACTACCAGCCACGTATCTCCTTGCTTTTGGAAAACATGCAGGCTGGAGTGGGGGTCAGATCCAGCTGCGCTGTGAACCATTACCGCGATATCGTCGTTTAAAAACGTAATCTTATACCCGCTGACGACGTAAGACTCTTCCATATCGCCCGCGGCTTCTGCGTCAGCCACCAAATCACTGAATCCGACAATGCCGTTCGGGCCAATGCCCATAACATCCTCGGAAACGAATCCTGCGGGTCCACCCGCTTCACCCCACTGTTTATCCAGTGCGATTAAGTCGTCGGTTGTGTCAGCGACGGCAGCAGATGCTAACGTAACAGCGCCCACAAGAATGATGCTTTTATAAATATTCATTGTTATTTCATCCATTCAGTTAAGAGAGTTAAGAGAGTTAAGAGAGTTCGCTCGCTTACGCAGAAGTAAACCATGAGTACTAGTGAACTGTGAAGCCATTATTCCAAGCACCTTTAAGCGGGTCCTAGAGCGGCATGCGCTTTTATTACGCATCCAGCTGTCAGCGGCATGAAGAGAGGAAGACGGAGTTTGAATTGAATTGAATTGAGGTGAATTGAGGTAAATCAGCTTTTCAGTGACTCACTTTGGGTGCATTGGTTTAGAAACGTCAGGTAATGCCTAGCTACCTCATTGGGCGCCTCAACCTGCGGGTAGTGGCCAATGAGTGGCAGTTCTGCGAGGTAATCTAATCGGCAGTTGAGTTCCTGGTATCGCCTAACCATATGCCCCCCGGAGACTGGGTCAAGGGTTCCATTGATTAACGCTAAGGGCAGTGATGATGCCTGTAGTGCGCCGACCCAGCGCTCGCGATGCTGGATGCGATCACGCATGTAAGTGATCAAATTGTGAAAGACATGCTTGCCGTTGTTTTGATTAATGACCCACCAAAATTGCTGTAGTTCATCCTCCGATGGTTTGGTATCGGGTCCGAAGACCGAACTGAAACTACGACAAAACTTTTTGTACCCGGTGAGTCGATTGATCCACTTACCCAATGGGCTCAGTAACAGCTTTTGCGTCATTAGGGCGCGATGCGTCTCAGGGAAAAGACCGCCATTTAAGAAGCAGCAAGATAGCCATTGGCTAACCCCCTTGTTATCTAACTGTCTCGCTAGCAATTCTTGTGCAACGGTATCGCCATAATCGTGGGCTAACACGTGCACTTTCTCGACTCGCTTAGCATTTAACAGCGCCTCGATAAAATCGGCTTGAGCATGGATTGAGTAACGAAAGTTTTCAGGTTTATCTGAAAATCCAAAGCCAAGCATATCCAGCGAAATAAGGCGGTAGTGCTCAGAGAGTGCGCGCCACATTGGCTGCCAGTCCCAGCTAGAGGTGGGAAACCCGTGAATCATCAAAACAACCGGCAGCGATCGAAGGCTCTCGTCACCGTCACTGCTGTCAATTACAAAAATGGACTGGCCGAGCAGCTCGATCGTCTCTCCCTGCTGCCGCCAAGCGTTTGGGCTGGAGGCGAGGTGGGCGATGGCGTCTTTGTGTGGCGTGGTCATAGCAACTTGGCACCCTATAAAAATTTATATGTCCTCTATGCGGTGAAATGGGAAGCGACCGCAGGCACAAGAATCTGTTAGCGTACACCTAATTATAATTTTAAGAGTTAAAAAATGCGCTCGACATCAACCGGCCTGAAGTTAGTTCTTGTAGCCACTCTTTTCACGGCATTGAATGCCTGCAGCAGAGGCACTCCGTATCACTTCGACACTCTGATCCTAGACGGGACTATTTTCGATGGTTCGGGTAGCGCGTCTTACGTGGGCGATCTGGGTATTATAGATAGCCGTATTGTCGCGATAGGTCAGCTTGATAGCTCGACCGCAAATTATGTGATCAATGCCCAAGGCAAAGCAGTCAGTCCAGGGTTCATCAATATGATCGGCTGGGGAGTGACCAGCTTGATTAATGATGGAAGAGGTCTCAGCGATATCTCGCAAGGAATTACCCTTGAGGTATTTGGCGAAGGCAATTCGATGGGGCCTTTGAGTCCTTCGATGCAAGCTGATTTTCCAAAATACTGGGCTGGCATTGAGCCTCAATGGACCACGCTCGGAGAGTATCTCGAATTTCTGGAGGCCAAAGGCGTAGCACCCAATATAGCCTCATTTATTGGCGCCACTACACCCAGAATAAATGTGCTGGGTTATAACGATGTTGATCCTACTCCCGATGAGTTGAACCGCATGCAGGACCTAGTGCGTGAAGCAATGCGCGAGGGTGCTGTGGGAGTAGCGTCGTCTTTAATCTACACGCCGGCGAGTTTTGCAGAAACCGAAGAACTCATTGCACTGGCAAAAGCCGCGGCTGAATATGGTGGTATTTACGCGTCGCACTTGCGCAATGAGGGCAAGCAGATTTTCAATGCTCTCGATGAACTCATTACAATCGCGAGGGAAGCGAGAATTCCGGCAGAGATCTATCACATTAAAATCGCGCACCCGCCTTCATGGGGGCAGTTCGATGAAGTGCTGGCCCGCATTGAGCGAGCACGCAGTGAAGGGCTGCAGATAACAGCAGATATGTATCCCTATCCTGCTGGGTCGACAGGGTTAGATGCCATCATGCCCGCTTGGGTCAAAGCAGGTGGGATTGACGCATGGATCGCGCGACTGAAAGATCCAGACGTTCGGAAAACGCTTGCGCAGCAAATGCGGGAAGATTCAGATGATTGGGATAATCGTCTCGCCAGCGGCGGTGCTGATACCGTGATGCTGGTGGCCTTTCGAAATCCAGAGCTCAAACATCTGGCCGGTAAGACGCTTGCTGAGGTGGCCAAGATTCGTGACCAGAGCGCAGAGGAGACGGCTATGGACCTCGTGATTGAAGATGGAACCCGCGTCGGTGCGATGTATTTCAACCAGTCAGAAACGGTTGTTCGTAAAGCGATGCAGCAGCCATGGGTCAGCTTTAGTACTGATGCGACAGCCATCGCTGCTGAAGGAGAACCACTGTTGAACCACGTTCACCCACGGACCTACGGCACCTTTCCTCGGGTGCTAGGTCATTATGTGAGGGAGCTGCAGCTACTATCTCTTGAGCAGGCAGTTCATCGTGCCAGTGGGTTTCCAGCAACGAATTTGTCGCTGCGTGACCGCGGATTTTTGCGGGAGGGTTATTTTGCGGATGTGCTTGTTTTCGACCCAGAGACCATTATCGACGAGGCAACATTTCAGCGGCCCCACCAGTACTCCAAGGGTATGGAGCACGTCTTGATAAATGGTACCGCGGTTATTCGCGACGGTGAGCCAACGGGGGCAACGCCCGGGCAAGTTGTTCGAGGGCCTGGCTGGAGTGGGTGGGAGTAAGCACGTGATGTTCCTGCCCCACTTAGCGTGAGGCTACTGACAAGCGTCCTCTACGCCCTTATTAGCAAGGTAATACCACGCAGAATTGGAATTACCGTCTATGACGGTTGAGTTGCTCAGTAAGCGCTGAGGGTCTTGGTGGGTAAATTGTTTGCCACGTGGTCGGGCACGAAAAAATCGCGAAAGAGATCGGAGCCTGGTGCAACAGCATATTGATCGAAATCGGTCACGCCTTCCTCACGTAATACTTCTTCATCAATATAGAAGTTACCAGTGCAGGCATTGGAGTCGCGGCAAAGGATTGCGTAAGCAGCATCTGCCATGATCGACACGAGTCGGCAACCTTTGGCCATTTCGTCGCTGCCCAAGACATTGCGAATAGCGGCGGTATCGATGGCGGTGAGCGGCCAGAGTGAATTCACTGCAATACTGTCTGTTGCGAGCTCTTTACTCATTCCCAATGTGCAGAGACTCATCCCCATTTTAGCGATCGTATAAGCGACGTGCGGTGCAAACCACTTCGCATCCATGTCAAGAGGTGGCGCGAGATTGAGGATGTGGGGATTACTACCTTTTTTCAGGAAGGGAATGCAAGACTTTGACACGAGGAACGTCCCGCGAGTATTCACTTCGTTCATCAGATCGTAGCGCTTCATTTCTGTTTCTAGGGTGCCGGTTGGGCTGATAGCACTGGCGTTATTAATGCAGATATCGATGCCTCCAAACGTATCTACCGTTTTTTGCACCGCGCTCTGCACCTGATCTTCAAAGCGTATATCACACAGAATAGGCAGAGCCTTCCCACCGGCATCTTCGATTTCTTTTGCCGCCGTGTAAATGGTGCCCGGCAGTTTGGGGTGGGGTTCGGCTGTTTTTGCTGCGATGGCTATATTTGCCCCATCTTGTGCTGCACGTTTTGCAATAGCCAGACCAATGCCACGACTAGCACCACTGATGAAAATAGTTTTGCCTTTTAAACTCATTGCGTTCTCGCTTCGTTTTAGGATGGACCAGTATAGGTTTGAAGAAGTGCCAGACTGAGTCAAAGCATACCAGAATGAGAAGTCGAAAAATTTAACCCAGTTTGGCGCTGCTGTGTCAGCAGTGGTTTATGCACCAGGGGGCGCTAGGTCCTTGCAGAAAAGTTCATAATGACGCGGGTGTAGCCCTGCGCTGCAAAACTTGCAATGCGTGTCAAATCACTCGCCTCGTGATCTAAGCTGAGAGCAGTTAAGCGCTCAAGCAAAGTTTCAAAGGCTATTCTTGCTTCTAGCCGCGCAAGTTCCGCGCCGGCACAAAAATGGGGGCCGTATCCAAAGCCCATATGGGTTTTTCCCGCAGGCCGATCGATATCGAAAATCTCTGGATTTTCAAAGGCCTTGGGATCCCAGTTTGCTCCGGCCCAGGCGGGAATAACCATGCTTCCTTTGGCAATGGCCGCGCCGTTGATACTGCCCTCGGCGGTTGCTCTTCGATAAGTGCATTGAATAGGCGCATCCCAGCGTAAAACCTCTTCGACCATAGCGGGAATGTCTTCCGGCTGCTGTGTTAGCCGTGCCATCAGCGTCGGATCGTTTAGTAGTACCAACATACCATTGCCAATAAGGTTGGTGGTGGTTTCATGCCCAGCCAATAAAATCTGATCGATGATCGGGAGTAATTCTTCTGTTGTCAGTGCAGGCTCGCCATCAATTTGAGCGTTAACCATTTCGCTGAGGAGATCATCCGTTGGTGTGATACGACGCTGTTCAATCCGAGGGACAAAATAATTGTGTAGGTCGACCACTGCTCGAGCCACATCGCGACGCTTTTCATGGCTGAGCACATCGATGTTGCCCGATATCATCAAGTCGCCCCAATGCTTGAAGGTCCACATGTCGGCTCGGTCCACGCCAAGAATATCTGCGATAACGGTAACCGGTAGCGGAATAGCAAATTCATTGAGTAAATCAACCTGCGGATTCTCAATGAAGTTGTCAATCAGGGCGTGACACACCTCACGTATTTGGGGTTCAAGCGCACGAACGCTTCGAGGACTAAGCGCCTTGCTGATCAATTTTCGATGGCGTGTATGCACCGGCGGGTCAGCAGTAAAGAGTGCATTGACGATAGGGTGTGCGTGAGACAGTATTTCTTCCACGTCGTCTTGCACAGGATCGCTACCCACGCCCATATGCCGTGGGCCATGCTCATCTTCAGTAATGCTTGAGGAATATTGAGCGGTATTTTTAGCCAGGTCGACAATGGCATCGTAGCCAACAACTAGCGTACCCACCGCGGGATCATCGCCAACGCCGCGCTCTTTATGCAATCGCTGATAAAGCGTGTACGGACACTGGATATGCTCTTCAGCGAGTAAATCTACTTGAGGTCGCAATTGTTCGGACATAATCCAGATCCTTATTAGTTTTTACCCGCTAACTTACCTCAAAGTGAAGGCATTAGAAAATAAGCAGAAAAACTCATGAGGAGGATGGTGTGCTATCTGGGGCGCGTTTTTAAGTGCCAATAAAAAAGGGCTGCATCTCTGCAACCCTTTGATACTGTTATAAAAACAGCTAAATATGGCTCCGCCTGCTGGGCTCGAACCAGCGACCCAATGATTAACAGTCATTTGCTCTACCAACTGAGCTAAGGCGGAATAGTCTCTTTCGAAAGAGGGCGCGACTATACATGATCGTTTTTTTTAAAGTCAACACCTGCGGGGCATGAGTGTCATCTTTCTTTAAAAAGCGCAATACTGTGCGCCGTCAAATTTCCCCATTTTGAGGCACCATGGCCCGACAGTTTGAAGTTAAATCGAGTTATCAGCCGGCTGGAGACCAGCCACAGGCGATCGAAAAGCTGGTAGAGGGCCTTGAGGCGGGTCTTGCTTCGCAAATCTTGTTGGGTGTTACTGGCTCAGGTAAGACGTTCACCATGGCCAAAGTTGTCGAGAGGTTGCAGCGCCCGACTATAGTCATGGTCCACAACAAAACCCTCGCGGCCCAGCTATATGGTGAATTCAAAGAGTTCTTTCCTAATAACGCGGTTGAGTACTTCGTTTCTTACTACGATTATTACCAGCCTGAAGCTTATGTGCCGTCCTCTGATACCTTCATTGAAAAAGATGCTCAGGTAAACGATCACATTGAGCAAATGCGTCTGTCGGCGACTAAAGCGCTCCTAGAGCGAGAAGACTGCTTAGTGGTAACTACGGTGTCGGCGATTTACGGTTTGGGTGACCCCCAATCCTATTTCAAAATGATTATGCACCTCTCGAGGGGTGAGATCATCGATCAGCGAGGTATTCTTCGGCAATTGGCCGAACTGCAATACACGCGCAATGATATCGACTTTCGCCGAGGCACTTACCGAGTCCGCGGTGACGTCATTGATATATTCCCCGCAGATTCCGAGGATCTTGCTGTACGCGTCGAACTTTTTGACGAGGAAATCGAAAATATTGCAACATTCGACCCCTTGACGGGGGCGGTCGCTGAAAAACTGCCCCGCGTTACCATTTTCCCTAAAACACACTACGTCGCTTCGCGAGACACCATGCTGGGAGCCGTCGATTTCATCGAAGAAGAGCTCGAGCAACGAGTAACGCAATTCAGGGAGATGGATAAGCTGCTCGAGGCGCAGCGCATCCAGCAGCGAACTCGGTACGACATTGAAATGATTCGAGAGTTGGGTTACTGCCAAGGCATCGAGAATTACTCCCGGTATTTGTCAGGTCGCGCACCTGGCGAGCCCCCACCCACTTTATTCGAGTACCTGCCCGACAACGCACTGCTGTTGGTTGACGAGTCTCACGTGACTATCCCTCAGATCGGCGGCATGTACCGTGGCGATAGATCGCGTAAGGAGACGCTGGTCGAATATGGGTTTCGCCTACCGTCAGCACTCGATAACAGGCCCATGAAGTTTGAGGAGTGGGAGGCGCTATCCCCTCAAGCCATTTACGTCAGTGCCACGCCAGGGAAGTATGAAAAAGAAAACGCGGGAAGAACGGTTGAGCAGGTGGTGCGTCCGACGGGGCTCACTGATCCTGAGATAGAGATTAGGCCTGCACGAACACAGGTAGACGACTTGCTTGGGGAAATTCGCAGGACCGTCGAGATAGGCGATAGGGTGCTCGTGACTACGTTGACCAAGCGCATGGCCGAGGATTTGACGGAATTCCTGAGTGAGCATGACGTGCGTGTGCGCTACTTGCATTCAGATATCGATACCGTTGAGCGAGTGGAGATTATTCGTGATTTACGCCTAGGCGAGTTTGATGTCTTAGTGGGGATCAACTTGCTGCGCGAAGGTCTCGACATGCCGGAAGTGTCGCTGGTTGCCATTCTCGATGCTGACAAGGAGGGCTTCCTCCGCTCAGAGAGCGCACTTATTCAAACCATCGGTCGTGGCGCGCGAAATTTACGTGGCCACGCGATTTTGTATGCCGATAAGATTACCGGCTCCATGGAGCGTGCCATCGCCGAAACAGATCGGCGTCGTATGCTGCAAGTCGAGCACAACAAGAGGCACGGTATCACCCCTGTGGGTATTGAAAAGAGTGTGCAGGATATCTTAGAGGGCTCGCGTCGGATGCCCACCAAGGCGCGTAGCGCAAAAGAGCGTCGTATTGCCGAGGAGCATGCAGCCTTCAGCGAGGATGTTGCCAAGTTAACGCCAGCAGCGCTTGCAAGAAAGATTGATAAAATGGAAACGCAAATGGTGGAACATGCGAAGAATCTTGAGTTTGAAGAGGCGGCTCGACTGAGAGATCAAGTGACCCAAATTAAGCAGCTCGCGTTTATAAGCTAGTTGGCTGCTGAGATCGTCGATTAGGCATGCCTTATTAATCGAGTTGGTAGCATTGTGAAGTCAACCATTAAACCTGTTCAGCGCGTACTCGCTAGGCATTAACTGTGAAACCAACCTCGGCCCCTGATTCTGTGCTGCGCGCCCACGGCTCGCCGTGATGATGCTTGGCAACCAGCGCAACGATATAAAGACCAAGACCTAAGTGATGACCCTCTGCAGCGCGCTTCTCGCGCAGGCTTTGCATAGGCGCAAACAGTATCTGGTGGTTGCCGGGTAGTGGCGGACCATCATTTTCAACCGATAGGCGCCACCACAATCCTCGGCGTCTAATTCGTAGAGTGATTATGCTGTTGCGAGGCGCATAGGAGGTGGCGTTGGAAATGAGTTTATCCAGCGCTTGTACGATGAGATCGGGAGCAGCCAGTGTGACGGCGCTTTCATTGTCTGTATCGAGAGTAAATGTCCACCCAGGGAATGTCGTGCCATAAGCTCTGCTGAGTTCACTGAGTAAACTCACCAAGTCAATTTTTTCCTGAGTTTCTGTGCCAAGACTCGCTTCTAGGCGATTCGCCTCATTCATTGCATCGAGCATGGTGCTTAACCGCGTTAAGCCAGCTTGGGCGCGTTCTATTAAGACCCTGTGTTCTTCAGGTTCAGTGGGGTTCTTTAGGTGTTCGAGGGTTGAGCTAATAACGGCGACCGGTGTACGAATTTCATGTGCCAGCGCACGAGGAAGGGCGCGCAGATACTCCTCCAAGCGAAGCTGTTCCCAAAGAAGGTCGTTGAACTGTCGCGCAAGCTGGTCAATTTCATCGTTGGCTTTACTGACGGGTAGCGTAGGTCGGTAAGGGTCGGTACCTAGGGAGGTCAATGTGCTATTGAGCCTTGAGATACGTAAGCTGAGCAGCGATGCGAAACCAAAAAGGCCTAATGCGAGTAGTAGGCTCGCCAGCGCTCCTTTAAGCAATAGGCCTTCAAAGGCGGTATCAGTAAGCGACAGGTATTTCTCTCTAGGCTGCTCCACTACGACAACGCCCATGACGCCATTATCGCTGCGTACGGGTGTGGCATAGCGCGACCAAAATTTATTGCCCTCCGTGACGAGATTATGAGTTGAGGCACCGCGTAATGCGGAGACGATGTCGCCGCTGACCTCTCTGTTGCTCTTATTCCACAGAGGATCGAGGCTTTCTATAGGCGCTTCTAATACGCGCCGATAAAGCCATTGAGTCACCCCATAGTTTTTTTCAGCTGACAGGCCCTCCTGATCAGGGCTGGAGTTGCCCAACAGCCAACCCCAGCGATCGTAGATTTTGACGCGCACAGTTTCATCGTCAAAGTTGCTTAGCACTCGCCTCAGTGCTGGGGGAGAGTCAATAAGCCAGGGTGGGGCAGCGGTCGATAACGGATCAATATTGCCGCGAACGCTTACTCCGCCCTCATCGACATCGATGTAGTGAATCCCAAGGCGCTCGGAAGCGATCGCTTTTGGGAGTGTAATTTCGAGTTGGTAGCCATTGGGCACATCGACCCACACTCCGCGGATGCTTTCGGGTTGCGCGCCATTTAGGCGACGGCCCACCGTTTGTCCTCGCACAGTGCCGGGGGCCGAGGTGGCAATGACATACTGCTGCCTACGATCGTTAAGCCATGTTGTGAGGATAACTCGATCGCCGCTTGCGTCACCCAGCCCACCTGATCGATCGTAATTTTTAGAATAATCGCTTATTGCAAGCGCGAGAAAAATCACCTGCTCTTGGCGCGCTACAGCAACATCCATGAAACGTTTAGTGTCACCAAACCGTCTTTTTTTGGTGTCTTGCCATTCGTCGAAAAAACCATCGAGTGCAGGAGGGCTGTTTACTAGCGTAGCTTGTAAGCTCTGCTCATCGAGTGGCTCCCGAGCGCGCCGTACGTCGTGGTAAAACAAATCGCCGCGATTATTGAGACCGTTGGCGATGGCATTTCCTGTGGCAGCAAGGCCCTGTTTTTGCAGCGCTAAAAGAGCATGTTCATTACTTCGTAGAAATTCGCAGCCAGTCCAGGGTATGCCTAAGAACACAAGAGACACAGCGAGTAGCTGGCTTTTGAGCTTCATGACTCGGCTTTCCAGCGATACCCCAATCCATAGGCCGTCTCTATATTTTCGAAGTGTTTGTCATGCTCTTCAAACTTCCGTCGAATTCGACGAATGTGTGAAGTGATGGTGCTGTCGTCGAGAACCACGTTGGCTGCGTCCATCAATTGGGCGCGGTTTTTGATATGGCCAGGATGGCGCGCCAGTGCATGGAGCATGCAAAACTCGGTATAAGTGACATCAATCGGTACGCCCTGCCATCGAACGGTCAGGCGCTCAGTATTCAGCTCGAGGTCGCCACGCTTGAGAATTTGCTCAGTATTTTCCGGAGCCCTTAATGCGGCGACGCGACGAAGCAGTGCGGTAATTCGCGCGAGTAGTTGAGGCTGGGAAATATCTTTAGTGAGATAGTCATCCGCACCAATTCGCAATCCTGAGATGACATCGACCTCGGTGTCTCGCGCTGAAAGAAAAACAATGGGAAGAGTCGGGTTCTGACTGCGTAAGTCGCGGCACAAATCGAAGCCCGCTTCTGCATCATCGCCCAGTGCAATGTCTAAAATAGCGAGATCTGGACTTTTAGCTTGCAGCCCTTGTCGTGCATCTTTGGCATTGTCATACAGGGTCACTTGATAGCCTTGGCGTACCAATAAGTCGCGATAGTTCGCAGCCAATGCCGACTCATCCTCAACGATAACAATATGCTGCTTCATAATTAGTAGGTTCTCTTCTCGAGGCTAAATAGTTGCACCTTAAGATGAGTAGCTCAAGGTGTTGCCATAATTGCGCACAATTGCACACGGATCGGACATTGTTGCCAACTATAGAGTCAGAATTCGCAGTTCTGACGGGCGTCGCGGGCGCGCGCTTGAGGCAATCCCAACACGCATCCCCCCTGTTGATATTTAACAAGCGGTTCGCGTCAGCTTTTTTGTTTTTTGTCGCCGCTTCTGCGAAACTGTGCGCCGATTTGCCATGCGGCCCTTGGTAGGGGTCGCCACTGATTAGGAACCTTTTATGCCTGTTGTTACCCTTCCCGATGGATCCCAGCGCTCATTCGAGCAACCTGTAAGTGTCTTCGACGTCGCCGCCGATATTGGCGCGGGTCTTGCGAAAGCCGCACTTGCGGGCGTTGTCGATGGACGTGAGGTCGACACTTCTCACGTTATTGAAGACGACGCTTCCTTGAGCATTATCACTGAACGCGACGAGGCGGGCATTGAGATTATTCGCCACTCTACGGCGCACTTACTCGCACAGGCGGTACAACAGCTATTTCCAGGCACGCAAGTGACGATCGGTCCCACCGTCGAAGATGGCTTTTATTACGATTTTGCCTCTGGGCACAACTTTACGCCCGAAGATCTCGAGGCAATCGAGCGGCGTATGACGGAGCTTGCGAGTAACGACGTGACGGTTGAGCGTGTTGTCTGCTCTCGCGAAAAAGCGATCGAGCTGTTTCGCAACATGGGCGAGCATTTTAAAGTACAGATTATCGAAGACTTGCCGGAGGGCGAGGAGATTTCTCTGTACCAGCAAGGTGAGTGGATGGATCTTTGCCGAGGTCCGCACGTACCGAGTACCGGTAAGCTGAAAGCATTCAAACTGACAAAAGTAGCGGGCGCTTATTGGCGCGGTGACTCTAACAATCAGATGCTGCAGCGTATTTATGGCACCGCATGGGCCAACAGCAAGCAGCTCAAAGCTTATCTAAATCGCATCGCTGAAGCGGAGAAGCGTGACCACCGAAAAATTGCAAAAAAGCTAGACCTGTTCCATACCCAAGAAGAGGCCCCCGGGATGGTGTTTTGGCACCCGGCTGGATGGACTATTTACCAAAGTATTGAACACTACATGCGCGACAAGCAGGTGCGTTTCGGCTACCAAGAGATTAAAACGCCACAAGTGGTCGATATTTCTTTGTGGCAGCGTTCTGGGCACGCCGACAAATTTGCCGACGGCATGTTTACTTTGGAAGCCGACGACCGCCAGTTTGCCGTTAAACCCATGAATTGCCCCTGTCATGTTCAAGTATTCAATCAAGGCCTTAAGTCTTATCGCGATCTGCCCTTGCGGCTCGCTGAGTTTGGGAGCTGTCACCGCAATGAGCCATCGGGTTCGCTGCACGGCATTATGCGCGTACGAGGATTTACGCAGGATGACGCGCACATATTCTGTACCGATGATCAGATTCAAGGGGAAGTAGCCGATTTCATCGATATGCTGCACGAGGTCTATGCGGATTTCGGTTTCAGCGAGGTCATTTATCGTTTATCGACAAGGCCTGAGCAGCGCGTGGGTAGCGACAACGACTGGGACCGAGCCGAGATGGCACTAGCTGAAGCGCTCAACACCAAAGGGTTGCCTTGGGAGGAGTTACCGGGTGAAGGGGCGTTCTATGGCCCTAAAATTGAGTTCTCACTGAAAGACTGCATTGGGCGTGTTTGGCAGCTGGGCACCATCCAGGTCGATTTTTCTATGCCGGGCCGGCTAGACGCTCAGTACGTTGCTGAGGACGGCAGTCGGCAGGTTCCCGTTATGCTACACCGGGCGGTCCTCGGTTCCTTTGAGCGCTTTATCGGTATTTTGATTGAGCACTACGAGGGCAACTTCCCAACGTGGTTGGCTCCTAAGCAAGCCGTCGTAGCGCCCATCACCGATAAGCAGGCGGATTACGCCCAAGAGATAGCGACCCAGCTGACCGACGCTGGGTTCAGAGTTGTCGCAGACCTTCGGAACGAGAAAATAGGCTTTAAAATCCGAGAGCATGAGATGGCTAAAGTTCCCTTTGTGCTAGTAGTCGGCGATAAGGAGATGGCTGCTGGCACTGCTGCGGTTCGAGGTCGGCACGGAAAAGATCTGGGTGTTTTGACGTCTGATGAAGTCCAGAGCATGCTGGCAGCGGAAGTGGCAAAGCGCGGGCGAACTAGCTGACAAATAGGCGCGGGCCGCCCTGAGTACTGCAAGATCAATGGAGAGGCTTAGTGATGGCTAGGTTAGAACCCATTTTTTTGCCGTCGAAACCCCGTTGAGCACGTTGAAAAACAACAACTTTAGCCGTTTTCAATGGCTTGAGCTTGGCGCTTCATCACTGTAGTATCACCGCCCTTGGTTGGATGGACACTAGTTTGAAGACACAGCGAAGAGCGGATCTGCGCCTTTATCGTGTTTTACCATCCTTTTTGTGCTGTCGTTAAACGTCGTTTTTTGCCCATTGTGGAGTTACGAGGCGTTACGACAGTGAATGTGTAGGAGAGTTTACGTATTAAGAGCGAAGGCAAGAGCAAGAAGGCTCTAACGAACGACCAAATTACAGCCTCTGAAGTTAGGTTAGTTGACGCAGAAGGCGAGCAAGTAGGTATCGTATCCATTGAGGCCGCCCTCCAAGCCGCGGAAGCGGCAGGCATGGATCTCGTGCAAATGGCAGATAGCAGTCCGCCCGTTTGTAAGGTCATGGATTACGGCAAGCATATTTTTGAGGCCAAGAAACAAAAAGCTGCGCAGCGTAAAAAAGCGAAGCGCATCCAGATTAAAGAAATGAAGTTTCGTCCAGGGACGGATGAAGGTGACTATCAGGTAAAACTGCGCAACCTGGTACGTTTCCTAGAAAATGGCGATAAGGCTAAAGTTACGCTCCGTTATCGGGGACGTGAATTAGCTCATCAGGAAATCGGTATGCAGCTACTGAAACGAGTAGAAGCCGATCTGAGCGAGTTGGGTGCTGTCGAGCAATTTCCAAAGATGGAAGGACGACAGATGACCATGGTTATCGCACCAAAGAAACGGGGTTAGTGGCCCGTGAATGCCCTAAATCTCGATAGTTAACTTTTGCCCAGTTCACTCAGGTGACTGTGGCTCAATGCGGAGTTTATACAATGCCAAAAGCGAAAATTCACAGTGGAGCAGCTAAGCGGTTTAAGAAAACTGCGGGTGGCTATAAGCGTAAAAGCGCTCATAAAAGCCACATCCTGACCAAGATGACGACCAAGCGTAAGCGTCAGCTTCGTGGTACCTCTATGGTTGACCAGTCAGACAAAGTGCTGATTGATCGCATGTTGCGTGCCAAATAAACCGTCATACTGATTAGGAGATAGCATATGCCTCGCGTAAAACGTGGTGTGACGGCTCATCGTCGTCATAAGAAGATACTTAAGCAAGCCAAGGGTTACTATGGAGCGCGTTCGCGTGTTTTCCGTGTAGCTAAGCAAGCAGTCACCAAGGCAGGACAGTACGCCTACCGTGACCGTCGTCAACGTAAGCGTCAGTTCCGTGCGCTTTGGATTACGCGAATCAACGCGCAGTCTAGAGCAAATGGTTTGACTTACAGCAGGTTTATCAATGGCTTGAAGAAAGCCGAGATTACTCTCGACCGTCGTGTACTTGCCGATTTGGCTGTTCACGATAAAGCGGCTTTTGCCGCGGTTGTCGAGCGAGCTCGCGCCGCCCTCGCTGCCTAATTGATACCCGCGCGCAGGCGGGTAACAAGTGATAGTAAAAGGGAAGAGGCGTGCGCCTCTTCCTTTTTTTATGGGCACTGCTATTTGCGTTCTACGACGCGAGAGCAGTGCACAGGTTCGCAAGTAACAAGACTCTGTGTAACCTTGCAAGGACCGCATTACGTCATACAACTGAGAGTTAAGCATGCAATCTTTGGATGAACTGAGAGACGAAGCTATTCAGCATATCAACGAGGCGATCGAGGGGCAGACCCTCGAGCAGCTGCGCGTCGATTACCTGGGCAAGAAGGGCAAGCTTACAGGCTTGCTAAAAGGGCTAGGACAGCTTTCGGCTGAAGAGCGACCTAAGGCAGGTGCGCTTATCAACGAAGTGAAGCAGCAGCTTCAAGAGTTGATCAACGAGCGGAAGTACGCACTCGAAAATGCGGCTCTAGCGGCTCGTCTCAGTGCTGAAAAAGTTGATGTGACGCTGCCAGGGCGCGGCGCGGAACTCGGCGGCTTGCACCCCATTACTCGAACTATTGAGCGTATTGAAGCGTTTTTTCGTGGTGCCGGTTTCTCTGTTATGGAAGGTCCTGAGATTGAGGACGATTATCATAATTTCGAGGCCCTAAATATTCCTGCGCACCACCCCGCGCGCGCCATGCATGATACGTTTTACATCGATGAGACACACGTATTGCGAACACACACCTCGGGCGTCCAAGTGCGTACGATGGAAACTCAAGAGCCTCCACTGCGAATCATTTGTCCAGGACGCGTCTATCGATGTGATTCCGATCTGACTCACTCGCCTATGTTTCACCAAGTGGAGGGGTTATTAATTGACGAGACCTCAAGCTTCGGGGATCTCAAGGGTCTGTTAGAAGAATTCCTCCACGCTTTCTTTGAGCGAGACGATCTCGAGGTGCGTTTTCGACCCTCTTATTTTCCATTCACAGAGCCATCCGCGGAAGTGGATATTCAGTGCGTGAAGTGCAGTGGAGAGGGTTGCCGTATCTGTAGCAATACGGGGTGGTTGGAGATTCTAGGATCCGGCATGGTTAATCCTAAAGTGTTTGAAATGAGTGGCATTGATCCCGAGCGTTATACCGGGTTCGCATTTGGTCTTGGTGTAGAGCGTCTTGCCATGCTTCGCTATGGCATTGGTGACCTCCGTCTTAACTTCGAGAACGATCTCCGTTTTCTCCGCCAGTTCATTTAAGGGGCTTGAGTATGATTATTTCAGAACAATGGCTGCGAACATGGGTTAATCCTGCACTGGCCACGGATGCATTAGCGCACCAATTGACAATGGCCGGCCTGGAAGTCGATGGGGTCACACCTGCTGCTGGGGAATTCAGTGGGGTAATTGTGGCGGAAATAGTGAAGGCGGAGCAGCACCCCGATGCGGATAAGCTGCGTATCTGCGAAGTTTCCACAGGTAGCGACACCGTACAAATAGTGTGCGGCGCCCCAAATGCGCGCGTAGGACTTAAGGCGCCACTTGCGCAGATTGGAGCCGTGTTGCCGGGTGATTTCAAAATTAAGAAAGCTAAGCTTCGAGGTGTCGAATCTCAGGGCATGCTGTGCGCCCAAGCGGAGCTCGGTATCTCTGATGAAAATGCAGGGCTTATGGAGTTACCTGATGACGCTCCTGTCGGCACTGATCTGCGTGATTATCTGAGCTTGAATGATGCGCTGATAGAAATTGGCCTCACACCGAACCGTGCCGATTGTCTAAGTATTCACGGTATCGCACGGGATGTGGCCGCACTGAATGAGCTAGAGATTTGTGCGCCTCTCATGGAGCCTGTCGCCGCGACTATCGACGCGGTATTCCCCATTGCTATTGAGGCGCCAGAAAAGTGCCCTCGTTATGTGGGCCGTGTGCTTGATGGCGTTGATTTGTCTCAAACTACGCCGCTGTACATTGTTGAGCGTTTACGGCGAGCAGGGGTTCGATCGATTGATCCCGTGGTTGATGTCACGAATTACGTCATGTTGGAATTAGGCCAACCGTTGCATGCCTTTGATCTTGATACGCTCAGTGGGGGTGTTGTCGTTCGAAATGCGACCTCCGGAGAGACGATGGTATTGCTTGACGGCTCCGAAATTACCTTGAGCTCCGAGTCGCTTGTTATTGCTGATCATAAGAGGTCTTTGGCATTGGCGGGTATTATGGGCGGCGAAAACAGTGGTGTCAGTGGCAGCACCTCGCGCGTGTTCTTAGAGAGCGCTTATTTCGCGCCTCTACCCATGGCGGGTCAGGCACGACGCTACGGCTTGCATACCGATGCGTCACATCGCTACGAGCGTGGCGTTGACTCGCAGCTTCAACGTCAGGCTATTGAGCGAGCAACGCAATTGCTGCTTGATATCGTGGGTGGCCAAGCAGGGCCTATAAGTGAAG
>Ga0209137_1002186_pt1 | contig 17518 bp, 18 predicted proteins | sample SaaInl5LU_22_DNA_FD_184642 | JGI IMG/M metagenome (GOLD analysis project Ga0209137, IMG submission 184642) | Marine microbial communities from expanding oxygen minimum zones in the Saanich Inlet - ESP_105LU_22_DNA (SPAdes) (version 2) | ecosystem: Environmental > Aquatic > Marine > Intertidal... | reverse complement strand
TCTTCCATTCATTAAATCCGCCGATATTATAGGTTTGTCCTAATTTTCCTTTATGAAATATCACATCAATAGCCCTAGCATGATCATTTACAAACAACCAATCACGAACATTATCACCCTTTCCATACACAGGAAGTGGTTTGTTATGAACAATATTATTAATAAATAACGGAATGAGTTTTTCTGGAAACTGGTAGGAACCGTAATTATTGGAGCAATTAGATATTACTGTAGGCAAACCATAAGTGTCTGCAAAAGCCCTTACAAAATGATCTGAAGACGCTTTAGAAGCAGAATAGGGCGAATGAGGATCATAGGTTGTTTCTTCTGTAAAAAAGCCATCTTCCCCTAAAGAACCATAGACTTCATCCGTAGATACATGATAAAATAATTTATTTGAAAAATTCCCATTCCAATATTCTTTTGCCGCCTGTAATAAACTAAGTGTTCCCATCACATTGGTTTGAGCAAATGAAAATGGGTCTTCAATAGAACGATCTACATGAGATTCTGCCGCTAAGTGAATTACTGAGTTAATCTTATACTCTTCAAAAACCTCTCTTACTCTCTTTACATCACAAATATCACACTTAACAAAGGTGTAATTGTCTTTAGCTTCTATGTCTTTTAAATTTTCTAAATTACCGGCATAGGTTAATACATCCATATTTACTATATGATAGTCAGGATATTTATTCACTAATAATCTTACCATGTGAGAACCTATAAAACCAGCCCCACCAGTAAGTAATATGTTTTTCATAATTTGTTGTTAAAATAAGATAAAATTTGCTCAGCAGCTACATCTGGTGTAAAACCCATAACAATATTAAGAGAGTTCTTCCCTTGTTTTTTTTGAAAAATTAAATCCTTTGAAAGTTTTTTACAATGTGAAATTAATTTATTATACCCTTCATTATGATAACAGATTAGACCAGCATCAGCGTCATTGATCAGTTCTTTAGCATCATTACCTTCATTAACAATACCGATAACGGGCTTGCTCATAGACATATATCCGTATAATTTACCAGGAAAATTATGTGCCGTATGATTTTTATGTAATGAAAAAATTCCAACATCAAAATTTGATACTAATTCGAAATAATCATTTTGCTTTAAAGACTCTATATATGAAGTGTTTGGCAGGTTCCTTTGTGTTATTAAATCAATAGCATCACCCTGTCCTACAAATAGAAAATGAATGTTTTTTTCTGTAAGTAATAAATTAGCTAGATTCAAAAGATAATCAACCCCTTGAGCTAAACCAATATTACCTCCATAAAAAAAAACAAATTTATCTTTGAGGTTTTCTAATCCATGTTTTTTTAAAGATTTAGTGTTTTTATTAAACCTTTTTGGATTCTGCCAATTAGGTAAAACCTCGAATTTATTAAAATCACTCCTATTTGAAAATAAATTCAAATTACCATTAGACATAACGCCAATTCTATCAGCATTTGATAGACTACTTCTTTCAAAATATTTTAAAATTAAATGTGCTGGTCCATGATTTTTGATAAGTCCTACATCAACTAACCATTGAGGAAATAAATCTCGTAAAATTAAATATGAAGAACATTGAAATTTTTGTTTTAAGAAACGCACAGCTTCACCAAAAAAAATACTTGGAGAGTAATAAACAACTCCTGAAACATCTTCTAAATCGATTAACGAATAGCATCTTTTAACTCCTATAGATAACTTATATTCATTAAAAACTCTTCTGAATAAATTAGTGTTTTTCAGTTTTCCACTGGGAAAAGTAATTGTATCAATACTTTCTGTTTTGAATCTTTTTATAAAATTAGATTCTATATCTGGAGCAATAACTATCGATTTATATGAGCTGCTTTTATCTATTGCTATTGCTAATTCTTTTATTAAAACTGCTGAAGCTTTTTGACTATTATGAATAAAATCATCTGTTATTATTAATATTTTCTTAATCATATTGCTGCCAATTAAACCAAAGACTAGAATCATAACGAATGTTCTCTTCTGATAAATCTTCTAATGAAAATTCTGAGAAAACGAGAATTTCAGAATCAGGTACCAGAGCCTTTAGACCATTTGCAAAACCCTTTGGAATTTCAATAATTTTTTTCTCCCCAGAGTCTAATATCAAACTCTCAGCCTTTAATGTATTGGATGGGTGCTTAAAATCATCTATCTCAACCCAACTAATAACAAACTTACCCTTAATAGGAATAAAACATTTTCCTTCAAGAGGGTGCGCCTGCCAAGCTCTTACTGCCTTTGTATTTGGATGATTAATAATATAAAACCTCTTATACTTATTTAACATTAACGAATTACAATAATTCAAAACACCTAATTCGTTTATATGACTGTCTAAGTTACTAATAATTACAATATTTTTTTTGTTCTTCATTGATAAATCAAAATGTATAGTTATTATTTTCAATCCAAATTTTCATTTGTTTAATCATTTCAGAATAAGTTGGAAACTTATATTTATTGATTTTATTATTCAATAGAGTCTTATCTTTATTGTAGTTATCATTTTTAATTAGATCAATATTCAAATCGAAAATTTCATTTGTAATTTTAATTAAATCATATTTACTTATACCAATACTATTGGTTGCATGCACTATTCCAGTAATGTCTTTATCAAGACTCCAAATTATAAATTTAGCGAGTTCTATTGTAGTTAAGCCACTCCAAATTACATTTGAATAACCACTTATAGACTTCCCTTTTTGATTAATAATCCAATTAAATAATCCTGTAGTATTTAACTTTAATTCTGGACCTATAATTGAGGTCCTAATTGTTAGATTTTTAGTATTATCAATCTCTCCTAGGTTTTTTGTTAAACCATAATAGTTAGTTTCAGTTTTTTTATCTGATTCTTTATACATCCCTTTCTTGCCATCGAATACGCAATCTGTACTAATATGTATTAGTTTAAAATTATATTTTTCACTAATATCGTTTAAGAAATGAGGTAATAATGAATTTGTTTTAATTGCTAAACTAGGATTATTTATAGATGTTTCAACCAAAGTACCAATACAATTAACTACGTATTTTGGTTTTTGAGTGTTTATAAATTGTTCTAATTTCTCAAAATTTAATACATCTAATAAGTAGGATTTATTATCTCTTTTATCATCTGATCTATTAATTCCTATTATATCGTATTTTAGAGTATGTTCATTTGATTGAAATGTCTTATACAATACATGCCCCAACATACCTTTATTACCAAGTACTAAAACTTTTTCCATACATTTCTATTTATATAATCAACGTAAGAAAATATTATTCTTACTACTTTTTCCGAAACATTTTCAGTCGTATAATCCGAAGCTGTCTTAATATCGCCCCCCTCAGAATCAGTTACAATTTTTATGGAATCAATAATGTTTTTTGTTACAAAACCGGTCATAATAACAGTCCCTTCATCCATTGCTTCGGGTCTTTCGTGAGACTGTCTTATGGTGATCGCTGGAAATCTTAAGATGGAACTTTCTTCCGAAATAGTACCACTATCTGAAATAACACAAAAAGAGGTTTGTTGTAGCTTTATGTAGTCATTAAACCCAAGAGGTTTAGATTGAATTACATCATCTGAAAGTTTATCTTCTAAATCAAATGAAACCAATTTATTTTTTGTTCTTGGATGTATTGAAAATATGATTTTCTTTTTATACACCTTGACTATTTCATTGATAGAATTTACAATATTTGTAAGGTTCTTTGAACTATCAACATTTTCTTCTCTATGAAGACTAACAACAATAAACTCTTTTTCTTTTAAATTAAGTTCTGAGAGTATATTAGATGAATTTATTTTATGTATTTGATTATTTAACACCTCTGGCATTGAAGATCCAATCTTAATAATAGTCTCAGGAGAAATACCTTCTCTTTCCATGTATTTTCTTGCATGATCAGAAATTGGCATATTAATATCACTTAGGTGATCTACAATTTTCCTATTTAATTCTTCCGGAACTCTTTCATCGAAACAACGATTCCCTGCCTCCATGTGAAAGACAGGTATTTTTAGTTTCTTAGCAACTATAACACTTAAGCAACTATTCGTATCACCATATAAAAGAATTGCATCAGGTTTCTCTTTAATCAATACATCATATGATCTCGAAATAATTTGTGAAATTGTGTATGCAAAATTATCACCAGCGGCTTCAAGAAAAACATCAGGCTTACGTATTTCTAGATCTTTAAAGAAAATTTCATTTAATTCGAAATCAAAATTCTGCCCTGTATGAATCAATAAATGTTCACAGACAGCATCTAGTTTTTTAATTACTGCGGATAGTTTTATTAACTCCGGCCTGGTGCCGACAATCGTAGCTATTTTCATATTAAATTTAATTCGTTCTTGATGTAATCAAGGGTGATTAATTTTTCTTTTATTTCATTAACTGATAATCGTCTAGTATTTGATGAATTGTAATCTTCTTCACTCTGATTATTTTGATTTCCCTCAACAAAATATTTATTATAATTTAAATCTCTGTTATCTGCGGGTATTCTATAATAATCTACAAGATCCTCTGCAAAAACTACTTCTTCTTTTGTGGCAAGTGTTTCATACATTTTTTCTCCATGTCTTTTCCCTATAACAGACATGTCTTTTTTTGTATTAAATAATTCTTGTAAAGCAGTTGCTAAATCTTGTACAGTTGAACCTGGTGATTTTTGAATAAAAAGATCCCCAGCTACACCATGTTGAAAAGCAAATAAAACTAAATCAACAGCTTCATCTAAAGACATCAAAAATCTTGTCATGCTAGGATCGGTAAGCGTTAGAGGCTTATTATTTTTAATTTGTGCGATAAAATGAGGAATTACTGAACCTCTAGAGGCCATTACATTTCCGTACCTCGTAACACAGATGACTGTACTTTCTGAGTTTCTCGAATTAGCGATAGCAACCTTTTCCATCAATGCTTTAGAAATACCCATAGCATTTATTGGATAAGCAGCCTTATCAGTACTTAAACATATCACTTTTTTAACTCCATATTTAATTGCAGATGTAAGAACGTTACTAGTTCCTATCACATTCGTTTTGGTTGCCTCAAGTGGAAAAAACTCACAGGCTGGTACTTGTTTTAATGCTGCTGCATGAAATATATAATCAACCCCCCTAACAACATTATCAACACTTTCTACATCTCGAACATCTCCAACAAAAAATTTAACTTTTGGATTATTTAGCTCAAGTCTTAGATCATGTTGTTTTTTCTCATCTCTTGAAAAAACTCTGATTTCCCTAAAGGCAATATCCTGAAACTTCTTAAGAATAGTTGATCCAAAGGAACCTGTACCTCCAGTTATGAGTAATGTTTTATTTATAAATATATCGTAATTCATAATTTAATTATTTATTAATTGCAAGTATTGCTGATTATATGATTGTTGATCGTATTTTTTTATTTTTAAATAAGTACTAAAATTTTCTGTTATGAGTGAAAAATCTGTGTAATAATTTGATATTGCATCTACATACATTTTTATGTCAAATTCAGTAATATTGACACCTATATTAAATTGACTTAAGTCGTTAAAAGGAACTTCGTTAGAAGTAACAGTGAAAAGCTGATTTCTTATTGCTTCAACATATACATGTCCGAAATTCTCCCCAAAAGTTGGGAATAAAAAAAGATCATAATTAGAAATAACCTTATCAATATTATTTCTATCTATAACACCTTTATATGTAATTCTATTATTTTTTAAAATCAATTTCTCTATTAGTTTGAAATAATTTTGATCAGAAACTGGACCATAAATGTGAAAATCAAGATCTAAATTTGAATTTAAATTATTAAAAACACTAATAGCAAATTCTAAATTTTTCTCTTGAGATATTCGAGAAAAAAAGATGATTTTTTTATTATTGACTTTTAATTTACTATCATTTAATTCATAATTCCCATAATTAGGAATTTCAGTGATTTTATTGTTTAAAAAATATTTAATAGATTTTGTTTCATCAGAACTTGTAGAGTGAAAAATGAATTTTTTACTATTTAGAAAAATCCTAAACATAATTATATAAAAATGCTTTTTATATTTTTTGTTTTTTATTTTTCCTTTTAAAAATTCTCCTCTAGGAGAAATAATTACTTTTTTATTTAAAAATTTAGATAAAATTAATGGTATAATAGTTGAATCAAAACTAAAAAAACTACTAAAAATAATAACATCTGAGTTGGACATTATTCTTAAAACATTGAAAAAAGTAAAAAATTTTCTATTCAGTTTTGACTTTTTATTAATATAATTTTTTTTGGGAATTGCTATTGAATAGTTAGTTATTTGACAATTTTCAATTATTTCTGAAATAGAATTTATGGGCCCACTACCTGCGCTAGAATGAACATCCAACTTACTAAAAAATAGTATTTTTTTAATCATTAATAATAAAATTTTCGGTTTTTTGAGCAATTTTGCTCCAGTGATATTGTCCTAGATTTTCAAATCGAGATAAATCAGTATTAAGATTGAATTCAATCAGTTTACTAAAATCATGTTGAATAATTTTATCTGAACCAAATAATTTAGAAAACTCCTCATTAAGTTCAGAATATATAGTCACAACCTGTTTACGGCACTCTAAACTTTTGTACAAAACACCTGAATTATTATTGGAGTAGGGAATTAATACAGCAATTGAATTAATAATATATTCATATAACTTATCCTCTAAAACGAATTCTGGAATAATTTCAATATTATCGTTTGAATTTGATAGATTATTTAAAAATGACAAATAATCATTATCATAAGATTTACCTATAATTAATAGCTTAATATTTGAATAGTTAAAACTATTAAAATTTCTTATTACTAAATCAATATTTTTGTACTTGGTTATTCCTCCAAAAAATAAAAAATAATTTTGCGTTTCTTTCTTTAATAAATTGTATTTATTCTGTGAAATTAAATCCAATCCATGTCTGATTATAATTTTATTATCAGATTTTATGGAATGAAAATCTCTATTATTTAAAAATATATATTTATCCGTAAGAGTATTTAAGGCTTTATAAAAAAAAGTATTAAAAAATGTATAATAAGAAAAATGAGGTTTAATATTATGAACTGTCCAAATTATTTTCTTCTTGAAAATTTTAAAAAAAAATAAAACGAATAAAACATAACAAGAGCCAATAAAATATTTAAAAATATTATTGCATAATAGATAAGTTTCAGGCCAATGTATGTGATATATATCAAATCTAAAATTTATTTGAAACTTCTTAAACTCAAAAACATTTGATTTAAAGTATCTATATAAATTATAATTATATGGATTACTTCTTTGGTTCGATTCTTTAGGCCAAGCTAAAATTTTAATGGATTTTTTATTCAAAATATTTGTTTGAAATCGTGCTTTCTAACTTAAAAGATTTAATCGAATTTATAAGTTCATCTTTACTTGAAACTGAAATAATAAATTTATTAAAATCTTCTTTTAATATTTCTCGAAAAGGAGATGCGTTCTTTTCAAAAGTAATTGTTTTTTTTCCGAAAAAAATTGCTTCAGCAATTTTTATTTTAAGACCTGATCCAAACTTAATTGGACAAATTGTTGCTACGCAATTTTTAAAAAAACTCTCTGTGCTCTTAACATTAGAATGAAGCTTGACATTGGATGGAAGTTTGGTTTCATCTAGAGAAATATTTAAGTCTTTACCGATAATCACATAATTAACATCACTTGTAAATATTGCTACATTATTTATAAACCAATTTATTCCTTCTATATTGGGAGGAAAATTACTTCCAACTATCAAAAAGTAATTGAAAATAGAATTGTATGAATTGAATCTGTTTTCAATAAAGGTGAATTTTGGTAGATTTAAAAAAGTATTTGATCGTTTAAACTTATTTTTCTGAATAGGGTTAATAAAGTAAAACTCATTAGCAAAACAATAAGTAAAAAATTCATTTAAAACAATTGAATAAACTTTAACTTTATTAATTATATTAGGATTTAATTTATACAAATCTTTGAAATACTCATATTCATTATTATGATAGAATACTTTGATTTTGGAACGAGGATTTGTGACTTTTAAAAATAAAATTAAGAAACCAAATATAGAACGATCTACCCAAATAATACTTTTCTTCTCAAAATTAACTAGCACGTTAATATTAGAAAAATTGAATACAAAATTAAAAAAACGTTTAATAATTGATTTTCCTGAATTGGAAAGAGGAATTTGTATTATCTCATTATTGTCATAATATTTTTTTAACATTACATAATTAGAGTATGTTGCTATCCCACCCCCTGTTTTTATGTCATTTGATTCACTAATAAAATATATCATTTAATATAAATAAGTTCTGTTAATACCATCAAATACCGAAATATATGGTACATATAAATCTCGATATTCATTTAGATAAAATAAATTATAGTATTTTAAGTAAGAATATGTTAATAAAAATAAAGGTATTAGCATGTTTAAAATTTTATAAACATTAGGAGAAAATCTATACTTTAAATTTTCATAAATCTTCCATAAAATAATTATTTCAGCAAAATAGAATAGGGAGGCAAACCTGCCTAATTCAAAAAAAATATTACTAAAAAGTACATTAAAAAATAGAAAATAATAGAACGAATTTAACACTACATAATTCTTATTTTCCTTTAAAATATATCTATAACTAATAATTAGTAAGAGCCCTTTTAACAAAACGAAAAAGGAAAAAGCCGTCGATTGTTCCGATGTTTTTGTGTAAAATATTATTTTTTTAAAAATAGGATTACTTTGGCCTGAGAAAATTATTGAAACTAAAGAATCAAAATTATAATACAATAATGAAAAAAATAAAATAATATATATGATTAATTTGTTATTTATCTTTTTGTTAAAAATTAATAAAAGAGGTAAAAAGATTAAAGAGGAATAGTGTATCGAAATAGAGAAGATAACAAAAAGCCATCCCTTAGCTATGTTTTTTAAATTAAAGCAACCTATAGCGTAAAAAAGTAAAGCACCAGCTAGATGCTGTCTTAATGGAAATATACTTAAGCTTAAAAAATAAAACAATAAAAAAAAATGATTATTGATTTTAAATTTTTTTGCAGCTAATACACTTAAAATTAATATAATAAAATTAAAAACAAATAAGTAAATAGTATACGAATCTGAAACAGAACGTATAAATAAGTTGAATAAATAGAATCCGAATTCAAAATCGTTAACACTTTGATCTAAAAAAAAATCTAAATAAGGTCTCCAATCAGTTCCTGTTTCAAACCGTAGTGATCTAAGAAATAAAATTGACAAGAAATTAAAAACATAAAAAAAAACAGTATATTCTTTAAATTTATTCGTTAAGCTTATCAAAAAAGCTAAAATTAGACTTACAAAAATAAAATTATATAGAAACATTTTTTAGCTTTCTCCAAGATTTATGAATTATCATAATTAGATTAATTAGTAAATGTGTTAATCTATATAAGAACTTATTGATTCTAAATATACTCTTATATATAATATCCCAAGAAATCATAATATCATTGAGTAAATAATTTCCACTTACATAATCAAATGTTTTTTTTGAAATGTTATTATAATAACTTTTATTAAAAAATCTATTTATGTAATTTTTATATGAATCAGGCTCAGAAAATTTATTTCTTTGTCCAAATGAATCATTATTTCTATGTCCAAATATACCTAGAGCCTTGTGCATAAATTCATCTTCAAAAGAGGATATAATTGATGGCTTACCATAAACTCCAGCATTGATAAGAGTAGTTCCCATCCCAACATAGATCCAACAGTTTTGAAATAAAATTTGAAGAGGTTTTCCTTTTATTGTACCAAATAATTTGATTCTTGAAGACACCTCTGAATCTAAATTATTAACTAATGATTTTACACTTAAAAGAAGTGGACCATCCCCGACTACATAGAGCATTAGTTCTTCATTGCCTAACGAACTTTTTAAATCCTTAAAATCAGAAATTAAGTGTTTAATATACATTTTCTCCTTACTCATTCTACAAACACTTAAAATATAAGGCTTTATCTTAGTAGGATAAATTGGAACATGTTCAACAGGCAAGTTAATTATTTTAATATTCTTGAGTTTAAAAAAAATCTGCGTATTCAGCATATCAACCATTGACTTATTAAGAGTATATAAACAATTTACCGAATCAAAATAAAATAAAATTAATTGAAGGATCGGATCTTTTTTAAAACCTAGTTCAGATAGAATTACTAAATTTACTTTTGTACCTAATAAAATTATATTTGATAAAAAAACATATTTAACAGGGTTTAATTCATAAGTTTCAACTGCTGTTATTTTTTTTTCATTAACAAGTTGAATCAATTTGTCCGTAACATCATTCTTTTTTTTTGAACTTATGAGTGCAGGGTTTTTATCTATATCATTGATTGTAAGATGACTAATATAATTATCTATATCATTTACTTTAATTCCACCTGAAGATACAATCGTAACAACATAGTTATTTCTGCTTAACCACCTTGCCTTATTTAGTATATAAGTCTCTGTACCTCCATCTATAAAACGAGTACAAATTAAAGCTATATTGATTTTATTATTTTGACACATATAACTTATGAATTTTTCTTGTACAAAAAACCAAAGTAACAACCATCAAGAATATTTTCAATGAGATTTTAAACTTAAACGTCGAAAATTCAATTAAATATGCACAACAAATAAATAATAATAAAAAAGAAATTAATCGGATTAACTGAATATCGTATTTAAATTTAATCTCTTTTCTTACCACAAAATAAATAATAGGAAAATAAATAATGAATCCAATCGATGTAGCTAAAGCTAGACCATTAATACCAAATTGGAAAAAAAACAACAAAGAAAGTCCTAAATAAATAAATTGAAATATAGATTCAACAATAATAAATTTTTTTTTATTAGCGTTAGCAATAATTACATAACCTAAACACCATGAAATTGATTTAAAAAACAATCCTATAGCTGAAATTTTAACAAAAGTATTTAAACCTATAAAATCATCTGTAAATAATATTGAAACTAGAAAATCTACAAAGAAAATTAAAAAAATTACTAGAGGAAAGACTACTATTAATATTATTTTAGTTTGTGCGTTAACAATTTTAATTGAATTAACATTATCCCTAATAGTTGAGGAGAGTCTTGGGAAATAATCAGTTGCCAAAGCTGAGAAAATTAAACCAAGATATGTGTTTGTAATTAACAGTCCTGCACTATAAATACCTACTTCATTAATCCCTAAATTATTTTGAACTAATATTTTCAACAATAATAAAACACTTTGGTTTAGTATGGTGCTAAAAACTAAAACCAAACCGAGATTTAATAAATTTAAAGAAATTATTTTAGTTTTTTTCTTCGAAGGAAAAAATAGTTCTAACTTTTCTGAAAAAAAGCAGGTAACAATAAAGCTTGATAAGCTAGCTAAAATGAAAGCTACTACGACAATATCAATTCCATAAAAATAGTATAACGGTATAACTATGAAAAACGAAGTTAAATTACTTAAAACATTTGCCTTTGCAAGTTGTTTTAATTTTCTCAGTGCTTGTAATTCTGAATTTAAAAATGATGTTAAGTGTCTAAATATGATTACAGCAGATATATATCTAATAGAGGATGAATACTCTTTTGAATCAAAAATAGTTTGAGATATTCTCTCAGAGAATAAAATTACGACAGTAATAGCAAATAAAGAAAAAATAATAAGGAGACTTAGATATATGATTTTTAGTGACTTAAAGTATTTTTGACTAATATTTCTTTTTGATAAAAACTTAATAGCTGTTGTATGAAGTCCAACATGAGATAGATTATAAGTAAAATCAATATAAGCATTATAAAGTGAAATAATTCCGTAACCAGAGGCACCTATCAATATTGCTAACACTTTTGTTTTGACAATCTGAATTATAATGTTTATAACTTGGATCGCACCAAATAAAGAATTTGCTTTAATTATATTTTTGTACAAAATTATTTATAAGAATTTAAAAGATCTACAATATGTGCCAAATCTGAATCTTTAATATTAGGATACAAAGGAATACTGATAACCTCTGAATGAATTTTTTCTGCAGTAGGTAGAATTATTTTAAAATACTCTTTGTAAGCTTCTTGATGATGAATAGGGATTGGATAATGGATAAGTGTCTCAACATCATTATCTTTTAAATATTCCTGTAATCTATTCCTGTTCTCTGTTCTGATCACAAATAAATGCCAAACATGCCCTTCTTCTTCTATAAGAGTTGGTAGAATTATGTTTTCATTTTTAATATTATTAAGATAATAGTCTGCTACTTTACGTCTATTTTCAATATCGTCTTGTATATATTCTAACTTCACATTCAAAAAAGCTGCCTGAATTTCATCTAACCTAGAATTTAATCCTTTATAAATATTTTCATATTTCTTTTCAGATCCATAATTCCTTAAAGCTGATATTGTTTTCGCTAAATCCTGATCATTAGTAGTAACAGCGCCAGCATCACCTAAAGCCCCTAAGTTTTTTCCTGGATAAAAACTATGACCAGCTGCATCCCCAATACCTCCGGAAATTTTATCACCCCATTTGGCACCATGTGATTGCGCTCCATCTTCAATCAGTTTTAAATTATGTTTCGAACAAATTTGCAACATTTGATCATCAATAGAGTTTTGACCATACAGATGCACTGTTAATATTGCTTTTGTTTTATCTGTAATTGCAGCCTCAATTTTATTAGAATCCAAATTATACGTTTCTAAATTTGGCTCTACAAATACTGGAATTAAATCATTATCTGTAATAGCTAAAACAGATGCGATATATGTGTTGGCAGGAACTATAACTTCATCCCCTTTAGTCATTATTCCTAACTCAATATACCCTTTAAAAATTAATCTTAAGGCATCTAAGCCATTTGCAACGCCTAAAGCAAATTTAACATTACACAAAGTAGCATAACTTTGCTCAAAAGTTTCTAATTCCTTACCCATTAGATACCAACCAGAATCAATAACACGGTTAGCTGCCATTTTTAATTCTTGCTCGTATTGAGCATTAATTTTTTGTAAATCTAAAAATTTAATCATTTATCAATATCAATTTTTTATTATTCCAACGATATTTACTTTCATTGTTTTTTGAATTCAAATCCAAATCTAAAATATCACCTTCATCGGTTACAAACCCTATTTTTTTTGCGGGGTTACCAACCCATAATTCATTATCACCAACATTTTTTGTTACTACAGAACCAGCACCTATTAAAGCATAATTACCAATTACGTTTCCTGCTAAAATAGTTGCATTTGCACCAATAGATGCCCCCTTCATAATTATAGTTTTGCTAAATGATGTTGGATGTTTTTTTGATCTTGGAAATAAATCGTTGGTAAATGTTACATTAGGCCCTATAAAAACATTATCTTCTATAGTGATACCATCCCAAATTTGCACACCACTTTTAATAGTAGTGTTACTACCTATTCTTACATCATTTTCGATAAAAACAGAAGCATTTATATTACAATTATTTCCAATTATAGCTTTTTTTAAAATTACTACAAATTGCCAAATAGTTGTACCTTCTCCAATATTTTTTGTCTGCACATCAGATAATTCGTGAATAAAATATGTCATTTCTTATATTTTAAAAATTCACCATATTCTCTAATATAATCTTTTTCGTCATACTTATGAGAAGCTAATACCAAACAAATTGAACCTGAAGAAAAATTAATCTCAGAAGCCCAAATTCCTGGTGGTATATGCAAACCTTTATAAGGTTGATTTAGGGTAACTAACTTTTTTGATTTCCCGTCATCGAGTAACACATCAAAACTACCTGAACCAGCAATTAAAAATTGGTGACATTCAATATGAGCATGTGCACCACGATCTTTACCTCCAGGAATATCATATAAATAAAATATTCTTTTAACATCAAAAGGGATTTCAATACTATTTTGGATTGATGTTAAATTTCCAAATCGATTCTCGATTTTCGGCAATTCTATCAGTGAACAATCAGATACTAATATTTTCATCTTTATATGATTTTTTATTTCTGATGTAATCATTTTCATTATAATTAGTATTAGAAATTACTAATACTAATGTGTTGGTTGCAAAATTCTCCATATGCCTCCATAAGCCATTAGGAATATATAAACCTTGATAAGACCTGTTTAGTGAAAATTTCTGTTCTTTTACACCATCAAAAACTATAATATCTAAGCTTCCTGACAAAGCAACAATCATTTCTTTTTGTTCAAGAAATGCATGACCACCTCTAACTTCACCTCCAGGTACATCATAGATTAAATAAGTTCTTCTTATAGTGAATGGTATGTGATTATCAGACTCAATTACACTTAAGTTACCTCTTTTATCAAGTATCTTAGGAAGTGAAACTAATTTGGCCTTTTCCATTAGTTTTTAGCTATTTTATTTATGTATTGGCCGTAACCGCTTTTTCCATATTTATCTGCGGCTTTTAATAGTTGTTCTTTATTAATAAAGCCATGTAAGTATGCTATTTCTTCTAAACATGCAATTTTGGTGTTATTTCTTTTTTCTATTACTCTAACAAATTCTGTTGCTGCATCCATAGAATCAACAGTTCCTGTATCTAACCAAGTTACTCCTCTCTCTAGCACTCCGACATGTAACATTCCTTTTTCTAAATACATCTCATTTAATGTAGTTATCTCTTTTTCTCCTCTTTCACTTGGCTTTACTTTTTTTGCTAGTTCAACAACATTATTATCATAAAAATACAAACCTGGTATCGCAAAAGTTGATTTAGGTTTTAGAGGTTTTTCTTCAAGGCTAATAACTTTTTTATTACTATCAAATTCAACAATACCATATCTTTCAGGATCACTAACGTTACAAGCAAAAATAGAAGCGCCTTCAATATCAGTCTTCTCTCTTAATACTTTTCCTAAACCATTTCCGTAAAATATATTATCTCCTAAAACTAAAGCAACCTTATCTTTTCCAATAAAAGCTTCTCCTATTATAAAAGCTTCAGCTAAACCATTTGGTTCTGGTTGCACTGCATATTCGAATTTACATCCAAGATCCAATCCATCACCTAAAAGTTTTTTAAAGGATTCATTATCATGAGGTGTTGTGATAATTAATATTTCACGAATCCCTGCTAACATTAAAACAGACAACGGATAGTAAATCATTGGCTTATCATAAATAGGGAGTAATTGTTTACTTACAGCTATTGTTAATGGATACAATCTGGTACCAGATCCTCCTGCTAATATTATTCCTTTCATATATTATTATTTACCAATTCTATAATATTCTAAACCCTTATTCTCCAGATCGTAAGCAATATATTGATTTCTCCCATCAAAAATAACAGGCGTTTTCAATTGTATTTTAATTTCTTCAAAATCTGGCGAACGAAACTCTTTCCATTCAGTAAGTAATACTAATGCGGCTGAACCTTTTAAAACATCATATTTCGATGTTACATAAGTTATATTTTGAACTCCTTTCAGGTAATGCTCTTTTGCTTCATCAATCGCCTTTGGGTCATAGGCTTTTATTTTAGCACCTCGTTTTACCAACTCCTTTATAACATAAATGGCTGGTGCTTCACGCATGTCATCAGTTCCTGGCTTAAAGGCCAAGCCCCAAATACCAAAAGTACGACCACTCAAATCCTCTCCAAAACGTTTCACTATTTTTTGAGCAATGACTAATTTCTGTGCATCATTTACCTCTTCTACTGCGGTGATTAGTTGCGCAGTATAGCCATTTTCTTTGGCGATTTTAGTCAGTGCTTTTACATCTTTTGGAAAACAAGACCCTCCATAACCTACTCCTGGATATATGAAACTGTATCCAATACGCTGATCTGAACCAATTCCAATTCTTACTTGATTCGCATCAGCGCCTACCTTTTCACAAATATTGGCAATTTCATTCATAAATGATATTTTAGTCGCTAACATAGCATTGGCTGCATACTTTGTCATTTCAGCAGAACGTATGTCCATTGAAATAAAACGATCTCTGGACATGCAAAAAGGATGATATAATTGTTTCATCTTCTCTGTAGCGAAATCACTATTAGTTCCTATCACTACTCGATCTGGCTTCATGAAATCTGCAATAGCTGCTCCCTCTTTCAAAAATTCAGGATTCGAAACTACATCAAACTGTAAATCAGAACTTCGTTGGTCTAACTCTTTTTGAATGGTCGCTTTCACCTTATCTGCAGTACCGATAGGTACCGTAGATTTATCAACCACAATCAATCTTTTTTGCATCGACTGCCCAATAGATTTCGCTACGGCTAACACATATTGTAAATCTGCAGAACCGTCGTCTCCCATTGGAGTTCCTACGGCTATAAAAGCAATTTCAGAATTCTGTAATGCTTCAGACAATTCCGTAGTAAAAAACAAGTTCTTATTTTTTACATTTTTTAAAACCATGGTCTCTAAACCAGGCTCAAAAATTGGAATGATTCCTTGATTTAATTTTTCAATCTTGACTGGGTCTATATCTACACAAGTGACCTTGTTTCCCATTTCTGCAAAACAAGTTCCTGAGACGAGCCCAACATATCCAGATCCTATAACTGTAATATTCATATATTATTTATTTTCTTCAACCTCTTTCACTTGCTTTCTTAGTCCACTCGAAGAGAACCTGTGATCTCTGGAGTTGTAATAGATCTCGATTCCCTTTTCTTCGCAATAATCTCTGCCTGTATAGTTCTTTTCCTTGTACTCATCGCCAATAATTCGAACATCAATTTTAAAAGAACGCAAGATATCTTCTAAATCTTGCTCCGATACATACGGTACAATTTCATCTATATGTTTTGATCCTTTAAGCTGAATATAACGCTCTATAATCGATTGTGAAGGACTGTTTTTCTTAGGACGATCAATCGAAGGGTCTAACTGCAAGCCAACGATTAAATAATCACACTGACGTTTTGCTTCCTCGAGCATCTTTACATGCCCGGCATGAAAAAGATCAAAGGTTGAAAAGGTGATTCCTACTTTCATATTTATTTTTTTCTCGACTACCACCGGTAGTCAGTTTTTATTTTTTACTCCACTGTAACGCTTTTCGCTAAGTTTCTGGGCTGGTCTACATTACAGTTTCTAAGTACTGCAATATGATAAGAAAGCAATTGCAAAGGCAGGGTAGTCACTAGCGGGCTTAACCAATCAAGCGTTTCTGGCACTTCAATTACGTGGTCTGCCAAGCCTCTTACAGTGACGTCTCCTTTGGTCACAATGGCTATGATTTTTCCGCTTCTGGATTTAATCTCTTGAATATTACTGACCACTTTTTCGTAATGACCTTTTTTTGTAGCAATGACAATAACAGGCATTTGCTCGTCTATAAGGGCAATAGGTCCGTGTTTCATTTCTGCAGCCGGATAACCTTCTGCATGAATATAACTAATCTCTTTAAGCTTTAGCGCTCCTTCTA
>Ga0209137_1002183_pt1 | contig 17534 bp, 15 predicted proteins | sample SaaInl5LU_22_DNA_FD_184642 | JGI IMG/M metagenome (GOLD analysis project Ga0209137, IMG submission 184642) | Marine microbial communities from expanding oxygen minimum zones in the Saanich Inlet - ESP_105LU_22_DNA (SPAdes) (version 2) | ecosystem: Environmental > Aquatic > Marine > Intertidal... | reverse complement strand
AGCCTAAACTGGTCTACTTGAATCCTGATAATAGCGTCGAGCGCAGCGCCAATACTATTCCATTGCAGCGTCAGGAGTAACTGGAGTCGGCGGATTGAGCTGTTTCAGCAACTTGCGCATCTTGAAATCAATCCAGCTACAGAGGTCCCTGTAGCTGGATTTTTTCCATCAGGGGTTAGCTGACGGGTTAGAAGTCAAAGCGAACATCGAATGAAAATGAATCGAAATCATCGCTAGACCCGTAATTCAAGCCAAGTGATAGTGTTGGCATGGTGAAGTAGCGAGCGCCGAGCAGGTAGCCTGTTTCGCTGCCATCTTCAATATCTGCATAGTTTAAAAATGCTTGCAGTTCGATTTCTTGAGTTGGCTTAGCGCGCACACCAGCGGACATAATGTAGCCATTGCCATCTTCCGTTAAGTCAAAAAATTCAACTTCAGCATCGGCATAAGACAATGTCGCGACAAAGTCTGTTGCGTCGCTGATCGGCGTATGGAAGCCAAAACCGACATTAATTTGAGTTGCTTCGATATCATCCACGCCAAAGCCAAAGTCGAAGCTATCGTCGGATGAAATAGAGGTGTAGTCGCCAATCACGAAAAAAGAGTCGTTCAAGGCATAGCTGCCATAAACGCCAAACCCGCTAAAATCGACATCCGCAATATCGCCTGTCATGTAGCCGATACCAGCGTTGCTATAAGAAAGGGGGCTGTCGGCCGCTAATGCAGACCATGAAACAATGGAGCTAAGTGCGCCAACGATGAGGGTTTTCTTAATCATGAAGTATTTCCTTATAAATGGGTTGATGTCAGTGACGCCTTTGCCTCACTTCGGAAATACTTTAGTGCAGGAAAATACCTTTTGCTGAAAATTATTAGGTTTTCTGATCGAGCGCACAAAAAATCCCAGCGCGTGCTTTCTGGCGGAGTTTAGATCCATTTCTGGGCCTGAATAGGCTTGAGCAGGGCCACTCAAGAGAACATTTTTGAGAGATATTGATTTCGACATAGGCCGCGATTATCCACAGTATAGAGTGTAGTTATGGCTTGCTATTGGATAATTGATGTTGATGATGTGCTTGAAAACCCTATAATGCCGCTGACATCGCGTGCCGGACACTTCATTGCTCAGTTGCTTATTTATTGTCACAGAGACACTCACGCCAGTTCATATTAGACCCACCATGCAGCACGTTGCATCTTGTCGCGTTGATTGACGAGTCGCGTAATATTTTTGTTGTCCCTCTATAAAGGAGAATCAATATGTATCAAAACAGTGAAAAATCTCAGCAGCTACTGGAAAGACTGAACACTTTTTTTGATCAACACATTTACCCCAATGAAGAGGCCTACGCCCGACAGCTCCATGCGGCAGAAAACCGCTTCGCCCCGCTTCCATTGATGGAAGAGTTGAAGGTGAAAGCGAAAGCGGCTGGGCTTTGGAATCTTTTTGTGCCGCCTTCTCATGAAGAATACTGCGACCACGGCGGGTTGACCTTCGCAGAGTACGCGCCTTTGTGTGAGGTTATGGGGCGGGTGATTTGGTCGCCAGAGGTGTTTAATTGCAACGCGCCGGACACAGGCAACATGGAAGTGTTTATGAATTACGCGACCAAGGATCAGCAGAATAAATGGCTAAAACCACTGTTGAACGGTGAAATTCGATCCTCGTATGCGATGACAGAGCCCCAAGTGGCGTCCAGTGATGCAACCAATGTCGAAACCAGCATTGTAAGAGATGGCGACGAGTGGGTGCTCAACGGCCGGAAATGGTTTATCACCGGCGCTATGAACGAACGCACCCGTATTTTTATTGTCATGGGCAAGTCCGATCCCAGTAATCCGAATCGTCACTTGCAGCAAACACAGGTGCTGGTGCCAAAGGGTACTCCCGGTCTGCGATTGATCAGGCCTTTGACCACATTGGGTTATGACGACGCGCCTATTGGCCACGCTGAACTGGTCTTTGAAAATTGCCGTGTTCCCCTAGAGAACGTATTGCTCGGTGAAGGCCGCGGCTTTGAGATTGCCCAGGGGCGACTTGGCCCTGGACGGATGCACCACTGCATGCGTCTGATTGGCGCCGGTCAGCGGGCGCTGGAGTTGGCTTGCAAGCGCGCCGTGTCGCGCACCACCTTTGGGCGCCAGCTGAGCAAGCATCAATCGGTGCGCGAAGATATTTCGCGCATGTTTTCAGAAATAGAAATGGCGCGCCTTCTTGTTTTAAAGACTTGCCATAAAATTGATCAGCAGGGCGTGCCAGCTTCTGTCGATATGATTGCCGCGACCAAGACAACCATACCGCTCTTGATCCAGAACGTGATCGATCGCGCCATGCAGATGCACGGTGCCGGCGGTTTGACCGAAGACTACTGCATGGCCGAGGCGTTTAATTATGCGCGCTGGTGTCGTCAGGCTGATGGCCCAGATCAGGTTCATCAGATGGCCTTGGGTAAGCAGATTATTGAACGCTACTCCGGTGAAAAAGCCTAATTCAAAAAACCGCTAGGACGAAATGATGCAGTCAAACTTTGATTTTGATACAGAAAAATTAGCCGCGTATCTTGAGCGCCATGTTCTTGGTTTTGCAGGGCCGTTAGTCGCTGAAAAATTTTCCGGCGGCCAGTCTAATCCGACATTTAAAATCACCACAGCCACGGGACAATATGTTCTGCGTCGCAAGCCCCCGGGGGAGCTGTTGAAGTCCGCGCATGCCGTTGATCGCGAATTTAAAGTACTCGCGGCTCTCGCCAATACTGATGTGCCGGTGGCTGCGGTTTATCACCTCTGCGAGGACGATGAGGTGATTGGCAGCATGTTTTATCTCATGGAATTTAAAGCGGGCAGAGTATTTTGGGATCCGGCCCTGCCCGATCTCGACAATGCTCAGCGCGCAGCTATTTTTGATGAAATGAACCGCGTCATGGTTGCGTTGCACTCAGTTGACATCGATGCTGTTGGTTTGCGCGATTTTGGCCGCCCGGGCCATTACTTTCAGCGCCAGATTGATCGATGGACCAAGCAGTACCGAGCTGCCGAGACTGAAGTGATAGCCGATATGGATACGCTTATTGAGTGGCTGCCTAACAATACGCCCGACGATGACGGCAAACTGGTGTTGGCCCACGGTGATTTTCGTCTCGACAATATGATGTTTCACCCAACGGAGCCAAAGGTTATGGCGCTGCTCGACTGGGAACTGTCGACGCTGGGTCATCCCTATGCGGATCTCGCTTATCAGTGCATGCAGCTGCGTCTGGCCAATGACTCTGTTCTTGCAGGACTCGGTGGTATTGATCGAAAGGCGTTGGCCATTCCCACGGAGGAGGAGTACGTTGCCCTCTATTGCCAACGCATGGGTTTGCAGGGTATTCCAAATTGGAATTTTTACGTTATTTTCAGCATGTTTCGCTTCGCCTCTATTCTTGAAGGCGTTGGTCGACGCGCCCTCGATGGCAATGCGTCGAGCGATAAGGCAGGGCAGATGAAAGGCTTGGTGAGGCCCCTTGCTAAAATGGCTGTCGAATTGATTGCTGGTTGATTGCGTTGCAGCGAATTAATTCGTTAGGCTCAAGTTTATTCCCCACCTCTACTTATTTGCGAGCAAACTAACCTTTATCGCTGTTTTTATTAAAAACAGTATTGATTGTTTTAAGTGAATTGTTTTAAATCAAAATTCTGGTAACATGCGGGTACGAAATAGTTAAAAAAATCTCGTGATGGTTTTTTATTGGTAAAGCACTCAAGACGACGAATGGAGTATCGAAAGTGGTTTCAGGAACAACGACGAAAGCAGTGGGTAAGAAGTCAGCATCTAGCAGTCGACCGCAGCGCAATGAGAAGGGATGGCAGGCAGAAAAAAGTGCAATGACCCGCACGGCGATCCTCGAAGCAACCATCAAGTGTCTTTTGGAATTAGGTTACGCCAATACAACCACCGCTTTAATTGCCAACTACGCGGGCTTGTCGCGCGGCGCCATGATGCACCACTTTCCATCGCGGATGTCTGTGATGAAAGCGGTTGTAGACTACTTGCATGTTTTGCGGCTGAGCGAATACCGCGAAGTAATGGCCGATATCGATGATCCCAATCGGAAATTAACCCTGAAGGCCATCAATGAATCGGTAGAAGCCGCCTGGCACTACGTAAATGTCCCATCGTTTTTAGCCTATCAGGAGCTTCTGTCTGCGTCCCGGACAGATGCGGAATTGCGGCATATTATTGAGCCAGTTGAGAAAGATTTCGAAAAACAGTTTTTGGACACCGCCAAGGCCGTATTTCCCCATTGGCAAAATCTGGCAGGGCTGGAAGCCGCCCATGATCTAGTGCAATTCCTGATGAAAGGTATGGCCTTGAGCCATATGTCAGTGCGCAAAAAAGTGCGGGCTAAACATGTGATGACGTACCTTTCTGAGATTCTTTACAATATTTACAACGATGCCGATTTAATCGAGAAGTAAATCCCCTCTGGCTGCGGGCCCGGTGCCCGCAGTCGTTTTAGCACGCTTATCTCACACAGTTCCCTATCCGTTTTCCTTTGCGCCCCTTATCCGTCCGCGGCACTCTGTCCAACCTGTCTCGCTTTTAGCGCCGATTCTTGGCCGACATGCGTTGGCTACCACTTTATTCGGGACAAAGATGTTGCAGGTCGTTTGATTTGATAATATGATCTTTTAAAAAGAAACAGGCGTGTCTGTTTTATAGAAAATCGCAGCTAGTTATATGATTGCGATTCGACGCGCTGTAATCACTAAAAGAGGGGTAATGTCATGGGTCGTTTTACTGGAAAAGTAGTCTCTATTGTCGGTGCAGCAGGGAAAGATAATATGGGGCAGGTAATGGCCCGACGCTTTGCTGCAGAGGGCGCAAAGGTGGTGGTATCTGGCCGCAACGAAGCGGCGCTGCGCGCCATCGCTGAAGAAGTAAACGGTGACTGGGTACTCTGCGACTTTACCAAAAAAGCGTCGATTGACGCGATGATTGACACCATCGTTGCGCGTCATGGTCGCGTTGATGTGGCGATCAACTCAACGGGGTGGGGCCTTCTGGTTCCCCTGCCAGACAATTCAGAAAGCGATCTCGATCAAATGATCGACTTGCAGTTTAAAGGGCCATTTGTGTGGTTACAAAAGCTGGTTCAGGTGATGGACGCAACTGGCGGCTCGATTATTCAGATTTCCTCAGCAACAGCCAAAATTATGTTGGATGATCATGCAGCCTACATGGGTACTAAAGCGGGCACTGATCATCTTATCCGCTGTGTGGCGAATCAATACGGCTGCAAAGGTATTCGCGCTAACAGTATCTCTCCCGGGTTAACTGAAACACCGATGACCGCTGACGCTCTTACCAGTGCTGCGCTGCTCAAAGAGTTTGAAACCTGCTATCCGCTGGGTCGAATTGGCAGCAGTGCCGATATTGCTGCGGCGGCTTTATTCCTTGCCTCTGATGAATGCTTTATGACCGGCGAGAATCTTCAGGTCAATGGTGGCCTGTGTCTGCGTCGCAATCCTCGCGGCACAGAGTTATTTGACGCTATGGTAGCGGCGGGCGAAATCTCCGCTTAAGGGATTCGCAGTAATGATTTAATCGGTTAACGAAAAAAGGCATAACAATGAAGCTCAACAATAAAGTGGTATTGATCACAGGTGCCGGTGGTGGCATCGGTATGGCGGCATCGAGAAAGTTTATTGCCGAGGGTGCAAAGGTCATGCTGGCAGATATCGGCACATCGGTGACACAGCAACTGGTGGATGAGTTTGGCGCCGAGCGATGTGCGTGCGTTGCGGTTGATGTTACTCAGGCAGATCAAGTTGAGAATATGGTTAATGCTTGCGTTGCCGCTTTTGGTGGCGTTGACGTCTTTGTCGCCAATGCCGGTATTGAGGGAAAGATTGCCTCTATCGTTGATAGTGATGTTGCCAACCTTGATCAGGTGCTTGCGGTAAACGTTCGTGGTGTTTGGTTGGGATTACATTATGTGATTCCAGTGATGCGCGATGGTGGTGGCGGCAGCATTATGATCACCTCCTCGGGCGCGGGTGTTAAGGGCTCGCCGAATACCGCCGCTTACAACACAAGTAAACATGCGGTGATTGGTCTGATGCGCTGTGCTGCGCTTGAGTGCGCGCAGTACGGTATACGCGTCAATACAGTGAATCCTGGCGCGGTTGAGACACGCATGATGGAATCCATCGAGAATGGTTTTGCTGCAGCAGGCGCGGGTGATTTTAAGGCGATGGTTGAGGCCGTTACGCCGCTGGGCCGCTATGGTCAGCCTGATGAAATTGCCAATATGATGGTGTTTTTGGGCAGCGACGACAGCAGCTATTGCACAGGCAGCGTCTACATGGTCGATGGCGGCAACGCGACCTGATTGACAACAATAAAAAAGACGGAGCTGGATGGCATGACATTTGATTTTCACGGTAAGGTTGTTCTTGTCACCGGTGCAGCAGCGGGCTTGGGCTTCGCTTGCGCTAAAGCATTTACCGATGCGGGAGCAACGGTTGTGATGACGGATATTGTTCAAGAATCTCTCGACAAGGCGGTTGAAGAACTGCGTTCCGCTGGCGCCGAGGTTTTTGGTGTTTGCAACGACGTCAGTAAATCGAGTGATGTGTCTGCCATGGTTGACGCTATTGTTGAGCGCTACGGTAAGCTCGATATCGCGGTTAACAATGCTGGCACAGCATCGCCTTTAGCGAACTTCCACGAAGTCACGGAAGCGGAATTTGATCGTGTGATTGCGGTTAATCTCAAGGGCGTATGGCTCTGTATGCAGGCAGAAATTCGCCAGATGTTGAAGCAGGGGGAGGGGCGCATAGTGAATATGGCCTCAGCGACCAGTCGCAATACCTACCCCAATGCTGCGCCTTATGTGACCAGTAAATTTGCGGTTGCTGGGTTGACGCGCACGGTGGCTGTGGATTATGCGGAGCGCAATATCCGTATCAATGCGATCTGTCCCGGCAACGTTGCGACACCACTAGTGGTAAGTATGGTCAAGGATCTCTCCGTGCTGTCGGCGAAACATGCGATGAAAAGAATGGGTACGCCTGAAGAAGTGGCCAATGGTGTTATGTACCTAGCCTCTGATTTGTCTTCGTTCAGTACGGGCAGTTTGTTGGAAGTGGATGGCGGCTGGAATGCCATCTAACTCTGCGTCATGATCGGCGCATAAGTTGGCTTTAGAATAGTGTCGACGCAGTTTTAGGGGGTGTATCTTGTGACCTGCGTCGGTGTCATAAACCTTTAATAGTAATAAGAAAAAAATAAGGAAACCTGTTATGTCTAGATTATCAAACAAAGTTGCGATTATTACCGGTGCTGCGTCAAATCCGGGTTTAGGTCATGCTATTGCTGTGCGCTTTGCGCAGGAAGGCGCCAAGTTAGTGATTACTGATATTGATCTAAAGGGCCTCGCCGCGTGTGAAAAAGAGCTTGTTGCTCTGGGTGCTGAGGTGCTGTCTATGGAGCAAAACGTGGTCAGTGAACAGCGCTGGCAAGAAGTGGTTGACGCCACTGTTGAGCGTTTTGGTCGTCTCGATATTCTGGTGAACAATGCGGGTATTGCCGTGATGCGCCCGATTAGCCAGTTCACTCAGGCGGATTACGATCTGCAGATGGACGTAAACATTCGCAGCGTCTTCCTCGGTTGTCAAAAAGCGCTTCCAGCAATGATTGCCGCGGGTGGCGGTTCCATTGTCAATATGTCCTCGGTCGCGGCCTTGAGAGGTATTCCGGGCGTGTCGGTTTATGGTGTTGCGAAAGCTGGCGTGCAGATTTTGTGTAAAGGTATTGCTCTTGAATACGCTGCCCACGGTATCCGTTGTAACTCGATCCACCCCGGTCTGATCGACACCAATATTCAAAATGACTCCCGTCGCGACAATCCTGAAGAGTTTGAAAAGCTGGGCGCCACCGTGCCATTTGGCCGCATGGGTTACCCTGTTGAAGTGGCAAACTGCGCGCTCTTCCTGGCGTCCGATGAATCAAGCTATGTGACGGGTACTGAGCTAGTTGTTGATGGCGGTCTTATTGCGAAGTAAGTGTGCGCCGCACGAGCGGTGCCAAAGACAGTAAATGAAACAGCCCAGAGCGTGCCTTGAAATGACGCTCTGCGGTGCTTTTAGATTCCATTAGATTCAATTTTTTGATTGCAATTGCAGAGGATAGAGCAGTGAAACCTGAGACTTCCCGATACGCGCAAGGATTCGATATGCCTGTGCGCGGCGATATCATCACCTCGGACCGGTATATTTCAGATGCGTTTATGGCGCGCGAAAATGAGCTGTTGTGGCCCTATGTTTGGCACTTGGGCGGCATGATGGCAGAGCTTCAAGAAGAGGGTGACTATGTGCGCCACAATCTTGGCACTGAGTCGGTGATTATGGTTCGCCAAGCTGACGACTCCATCAAGGCTTTTTATAACTCCTGTCCGCACCGTGGCAATCGCTTGGTACTAGGTGATCTTGGTGGCAGCGATAGAATTACCTGCGGCTATCACGGTTGGCAGTTTTCGCCCGATGGTGTTTTGATTAAGGTTCAAGATCCCGATGATTTTCCTGGCGGAAATCCCTGCGGCAAAGTGCGGCTGAAAGAGTTGCGCTGTGAGACTTGGGGTCCCTTTGTCTTTTATTGTATGGACGCTGATGCGAAACCCCTGCTGGAATGGCTTGATCCTCTGCCTGAACGATTAAAATCCTACGGATTGGATAACTGGATACGGGTCATGTACCTGTCCGCTGACGCCAATTTCAACTGGAAGATTATTCGCGATAATTTTAACGAAAGTTACCACTTGCCAACGATCCACCCCGAGTTGTCCACGTTTATCAATGATGGTCTCTCAGATACGCTATTTGAAATGTATGAAAGCGGTCACAACTCAATGTGGATGAAAGGTCATCAGGCCACCACGCGCAATCCAGCGTTTCAAACTGGGGACGTGCCTTCACCCCTTGATGATGTCGCCCGCGCATGGGAGGTTGATCCATCCGAGTTCAATGGGCGCACGGGTGAAATACGCGACGCGATCATTGCTGCCAAGCGACGTCTCGGACCAGCCCGTGGTTACACCAATTACGAACAAATGAGCGATCAACAACTGGTCGATTATTTTCATTGTACGCTGTTTCCCAATCTCACTATCACGATGTCTCCTGAGCAGTGCCAAATACTGCGCACCGAGCCGCATCCCACTGACCCGCAAAAATGTGTGTTCCACCATTGGGTGTTGGTGCCTCCAGTAGCTGGTATGACTGAGGTCGAAACACCCATTGGCCCGGTTCCTTTGGAATGGGCAGAAAATCGTCATAGCGTATACGGTGATGGGCAATCAGTAGGGTTTGTCGCGGATCAAGATTTAAGTATTGGCACCAGCCAGCAGCAAGGACTCAACTCTCGAGGCTTTACTGGCTGCATACTGACACATCAGGAAAAGCGTGTGCAGCGTTTTCACGAACTTCTCAATGACTACGTGAGTGGCAAATTTACCGATTCACAAAAATAGGTGGCAAAAATGGTTAGACGCAGTCTCAGTTTGTTGGTCGGTCTTTTTATGGCGTCTGGCGCCTTTGCCGGCGGGGCGCAGCCGCAGCCAAATCCACTGGCGCTGATGCGCGCCGATCACATTATGATTTCTACGGCGGACTACCAGGGCACGGTGGATTGGTACCGCAGCGTTCTCGGTTTTGAGGTTGTCCGTGAGTGGGATATTGACGGCTATCCAGAAGTGGATGTCGGCTACATTGCTGCGAATGGCTTTATGATCGAAGTGGTGGGAACGCCGAAAGAGTTTCAGTCTGAAAAAGTAGCGCCAGATGTGTTTACGGCAATGTCGGACCGCGGTTATGTGCACATCGCCTTTACCAGTGCAGATGTGGACGCTGTGGCGGCGGAGCTGCTCAGTCGCGGTGTTGCGTTGGAACTGCCGCCGACTAACTTTGATGCGGCAGGCGTTCGCTTGCTCTTTATTCGCGATAACAACGGCAACCTGATTGAGATTGTCACACCGCTTTCAGCCTATCGAAAATAGCTCTGCCTAGACAGGCTCAGTTGATTCGAGCAGACGCGCCCAGCGCTCATTACGCAAGGAAAATAATTATGTACAAACTTAACAACGTCACTGCACTGGGGGTTTTGGCTCTCTCTGTGAGTTTATTTGCCAGCGCAGAGGATGCCGCAGTTGTCGAGCAAAAGCCGTCGTATTCAACACCGGTGAGGGAGCATGTCAGCAATCTCTATTGGGGTGATTTGCACTTACATACAAAATTATCTGCCGATGCGTACACCATGGAAACGCGACTGACGAGCGATGAAGCCTACCAATTCGCGCGCGGCGGAACGGTGACCGCGGACAATGGCATGCCTGTAAGATTGCGGCGCCCGTTAGATTTTCTTGCCGTAACAGACCATTCTGAATATCTCGGCGTTTTTGCCCAGTTGGCTGCGGACGACCCTACACTGAAAGGTTGGAAAATGGGTGAAGAGTGGCAGACATTACTGCGCGAAGGGCGAACCACTGAGCTGGCAAAAGCATTTGCCAATGCGATTCAGACAGATGCTGCAGAATATCAAACCCCGGGGCCAGTGCGCAGCGGTCTTTGGGCCAGCGCCGCCGCTGTCGCCGACAAGTACAACGAGCCGGGGCTATTTACCGCTTTTGTGGGTTACGAGTGGACCTCCATGATTAGCGGCGATAATCTCCATCGCGTGGTTATCTACAAAGATGGCGCCGAGCTGGCGTCAAAGCGCGTTCCTTTCTCTGCCCAAGATAGCACGGACCCAGAGGATCTCTGGTCTGCCTTATCTGCCTATGAAGAGAGCACTGGCGGCGAAGTGCTGGCCATCGCCCATAACGGCAACGTGAGCAATGGTCGTATGTTTTCGCCCACGCGCTTGAATGGAAAACCGCTTGATGCTAACTATGCGGCGAAACGTGCACGCTGGGAACCCGTCTACGAAACCACTCAGATTAAAGGCGATGGCGAAACTCATCCCTACCTATCGGCAGACGATGAGTTCGCCGATTACGAAACCTGGGATGAGGGCAATATTTCCCTCACTCAAGCTAAAACATCCGATATGTTGCAATATGAGTACAGTCGCTCGGCACTCAAAGAGGGCCTGCGCCACGAAGCCAATTTGGGCGTTAACCCGTTCAAGTTTGGCTTGATCGGCAGCACCGATTCTCACACGGGTATGTCCACGACCAACGAAGACAATTTCTTTGGTAAGTTTGCCCATGATGAACCCTCGGCGGATCGCACTGAAAAGCGCATGGCCAATCAGCTACAAAAAATTTGGAAGCTTGTATCCTCAGGTTTAGTGGCTGTATGGTCTGAGGAAAACACCCGCGAATCATTATTCCAAGCCATTAAGCGGCGCGAGGTTTATGCCACCACCGGAACCCGTATTCAGTTGCGCTTTTTTGGCGGTTGGCAATTTGACGCTGCGGATGTCTTGCGCGCTGATTTTGCCACCCTCGGCTATCAAAAAGGTGTCCCCATGGGCGGTGATTTAACCCGCGGTGCCAATACCCATGCCCCCACCTTTATGGTTGCTGCGTCCCGCGACCCGGATGGCGCCAATCTCGATCGTGTGCAAATCGTTAAAGGCTGGCTCGATGCGCAGGGCAACACACAAGAAAAAGTTTTCGATGTCGCGTGGTCGGCTGGTCGTACCATTGATGCAAAGACTGGCAAATTAGCCTCGGTTGGCAGCACGGTCGATGTGGCAAATACCACCTATAGCAACAGTATTGGCGCCGCTGAATTGGCGACGGTATGGACTGACCCAGAGTTTAACGCGAGCCAGAATGCCTTCTACTACGCGCGTGTTCTGCAGATTCCCACGCCGCGCTGGACAGCCTATGACGCGAAGTATTTTGGCGCCACCATTGATCCTCGCGCCGCGATGGTGACTCAAGATCGCGCCTATTCGTCGCCCATTTGGTACACGCCCTAATCGTTCGCAACCCGCGGCGCTGTGAGGTCATAGCGCCGCCCGCAACTTGGAAATAACGCAATGACAGCTGGATTGATCAATAGAAAGTGGGTGCTTGAATCGCGTCCTGAGGGTGCTGTGAGCGAGAAAAATTTTCGCTTTGAGACAGAGACTGTTCGTCCCCTTGCGGAGGGAGAATTTCTGGTAAAAAACCATTACCTCTCGTTTGAGCCTGCTCAGCGAGGCTGGTTGAACGATGTTCGCAGTTACGTCCCGCCGGTCGCGATTGGTGAAGTGATGCGCTCCATGGCTGTGGGAGAGGTTGTCGCGAGCAGGCATGGGCAATTCCAAGTGGGTGATCGCTTGCAGGGCGGATTTGGCTGGCAGGAGTATGCTATCAGCGATGGCACGGGTCTTTTCCCTGTGGAAAAAATTGCCGAGGATGTGCCGATTTCATATCCACTGCATATCTATGGTCTGACCGGTTTAACCGCCTACTTTGGTTTGCTTGATATCGGTCTGCCGAAAGCGGGTGACACCGTTGTGATCTCTGGAGCAGCGGGGGCCACTGGCTCGACTGTTGGCCAGATTGCAAAATTGATGGGCTGTCATGTGATTGGTATTGCTGGCGGCGCGGCCAAGTGTCAGTGGTTAATTGACGAGCTTGGCTATGATGCAGTGATTGATTACAAATCCGATTCCGTTGAAGCTCGCCTCAAAGAGCTGTGCAAAAACAGTATCAATATATTTTTCGACAATGTGGGTGGAGAGATACTCGATCTGGCATTGGTCAATTTAGCCAACCACGCGCGCATTGTTCTTTGCGGCGGAATTTCGAGTGGCTATCGCACTGCAGAGTTGCCGCCGGGGCCAAAGAACTACATGCAACTGGTGATTCGTCGATCGCACATGGAGGGATTTATTGTTCTCGATCATGTTGAGCGCTATCCGCAGGCGATCGAACAGTTAAAGCAGTGGGTTGATGACGGCAAGATCAAAGTCAAAGAACACGTGTTACAAGGCATCGAGCAATGCCCGACAGCCTTGGCCGGGTTGTTCTCTGGACAAAATTTCGGCAAGCAACTGGTCAAACTTTAAGTTACTGACGGCGCGGCTTGACGATAGTGGTACCCGCAACGTAATCAAAGTTGCCACCGCTATTGAGAGCCGCCAGCCCCTTGAGAAAGTCCCCGCTGGCCATCGTCTCTGTCTCCGCTTCCAGCTCTTTTTCTAAGCCAATCTCGAGCGCACCATCCCACGCCGCGTAAAGGCATTCTTTGGTCCAGCGCAGCGATGCCGGTGAGCAGACGCGTAAACGTGTTAGAACGCTCTCTAGGTGTGCTTCAAGGGCTTCATTGGTGCTAAATGCGCGTGTGACGAGTCCATAGTCTTCGGCTTGCCGCCCCGTTAGCCCTTCGCCCAGCAGCAGCATCTCTTGTGCGCGCCGGAATGGCATCAGTCGCGCACTGAGCTGCGTTCCTCCCCACGCAGCGACAAACCCAAGGGTCACTTCAGGAAAGCTAAAGCGCGATTGCTCGAGGCAGTAAATAAAGTCGCTGCGCAGCAACAACTCCAATCCACCACCCAGAGCGCCGCCGCGGGCGATGGCAATTACCGGCATGGGTAATTGGGCAATCTTTTTGCCCAGCGCATGACCTAGTTGAACAAGGCGCTGAAAGTCGTCTCGCCCGAGGGCCTCCAGCGTCGGCTGTAGCTGGGTCACGGCGATGGCGCCAGAGTGGAATCCGCGTCCACCAGCGTCAATAGCAATGGCGCGAATCTCAGCGTTTTCACGCGCGTCGTCGAACGCCCTCGACAGTGCGTCGAGCATAGCCAACGACATGCCATAGTTCTCATCCGCGTTTTGCTTGGTCAGCCGCAGAACGCCGTCGTTAAGTTGTGAATCGAGTATTGCAGTGCTGGGGTGGGTCATATCGTTGTCCTGCTAATTAGTATTTAGGTTCTCTATCAAGGCCCGCAGACGACAGCGGCGCGAGCGCTGCCTCGGATCTTTTATACGTGGATTAAGCGCAAAAAAAAAGCGGTTGAACCGAAGCTCAACCGCTTTTTGGGATCCATCCCAGGGGACTGTGGTATTAGAACTCGTATCCCAGTGTTACACCGACCTGACGGCCTGGTACAACTTCTGCCCATGAGAAGCTGCCAGCATCGTAGCGACGGTTTATGCGGTTTCCATCTTCGAAGATATCAGTGCCGTAGACCGCTAACTTCAGCGTGCCATTGCCCATGTCTCTTAAGAAGGTTGCAGAGAGGTCAAATGTCTCATAGCTGTCGATGGTAACTTTTGGACCTGTGGCTGGGTTGTAAGTCGCCCAAGCTGCTTGCGTGTACACCTCATCTTTGAAGCTGTAGCTAGCGTTGATGGTCAGTGACCCACCGGCTACTTCAGATGTGTGTTCTGCAACCAAACTTGCAGTCAACTCAGGTGCGTACATCAGGTTAGCTTTGTTAGAAATGTCCACGCCGTTGTAATCGTACTTGTCATAGCCACCGTCGAAGGTGCCGATTGCAGCACGCAGTGTCAGCGCTTCAGTAGCCATTAACGCAGCTTCAATTTCAAGACCGTCCATGCTTACTTGACCAGCGTTACGGGTAAACGAACAGGTTACGCCGTTTGCCGAAGTGCCTTTGCCACACACTGGGTCATCACCTGGCACAATTACCTGTACTTGCTTGTCGGTATAGTCCGCATTGAAGTAAGTGATGTTGAACTGAGAATTCTCAGTTGGGTTGCTGCGCATACCGATTTCAAAGCTTTCAACTTCTTCTGACTGGTATGGAAGCAGTTCAGACTGTGATGAGCCTCGGTTGAAGAAGCCACCGCTGCGGAAGCCAGTTGCGTAGGAGGTATACATCATGCCCTTAGAAAACTCTCTCTGCAGAACAACGCGGTAGCTTGTGTTGTTGTCGGAGAAATTAGGCTTACCAATAAGTGTTGCGGCTGAAAGGTTGTCCGCTACACGGTTAGCAGAGTCCAAAAGTGCCCAAGAACGAGAGTACAGTGACTTGTCTTCTTCGGTGTAACGCGCGCCGAAAGTCAAAGACCAAGTGTCGTTCAAGTCATAGTTTACTTCACCGAACAGAGCCGATGCTTCTAGGCTGTGGTCTGCAGTGAAGTTCTGGATAGGACCTGAGGTGATGTAAGAGTCAGCTTCCATGTAGTAAGCACCAAGAACAAAGTTCATTGGACCTTCTAGGTCTGACGTGTACTGAAGTTCATGAGAAAGCTGTTCCATAGTCTGTTCTCTGACTACTGGGAACATCACACCGTTGGTGCCCCAAGAACCAAGTCGGGCCAATTCGTCATATTCCATGGTGCCCATGATGTACTTCAACTCATAGCCTTCACCCTGATGAGTTACCTTTAAGGTTACGTTCTCACCTTTTAATGTTGCAAGGAGTGGGTTCTTTTGCACAGAGACTTTGTAGTCGCTCGCAGCTGAAATATCCGATGAAACCGCCGCACAGTTTTGTGCAGGGTTTGCCGCACAAAGCGCATGTGTTGCTGGCGATGTGTTGATAATGTCAGGCGCAGTTGTGTCGTGATCGTAGTCGTCATAAGTCAATACAGCGGAGGTATTGTCTGTGAAGTTGTACTTAACAGAAATCGACGCGCTCTGGCTGTCGCGGAAGTCCGGACGAGTGTTGTTGGTCACGTTGTACATGTGAGACTTAGATTCGATGTCTTTAACGGCGATCTTCACGCCACCTTTGTCGCCCAAAGGCATATTCAGGATGGCTTTCAGGTCGGTCATGCTTTCGTCGCCAGACGTCGCTTCAAGTTTGCCGCCCCACTCACCGGTTGGCTCGGTTCTTTGAACGTTAATCACACCACCGATTGTGTTGCGACCGAAGAGCGTTCCCTGAGGGCCGCGAAGCACTTCAACTGATTCGACATCGAAGAAATCGAAGATCGCACCTGAGTTACTTGCCATAAACACGCCATCGATAGCAACACCAACGGTAGTTTCAATGGATTTTTCGATATCGTCATAGCTCAAACCGCGGATAGATGGACTGAGAGAGTGCGAACCCTGCGATGTTTGGTGCAATTCAACGTTAGGAACCAGCTTAGCAACGTCGATTACGTTTTTAATTGAGCCTCTTTCAAGCTGTCCCGGGGTAATTGCAGTAACTGCAACAGGAACGTCTTGAATTGATTCTTGACGCTTACGGGCAGTTACAACGATTTCTTCTAGAGTAATCGCAGACTCTGCTGCAAGAGTGGTTTGGCTAAAGAGTGGAACGGTAGCAACAGCAATCAGTGCGGGAAGCAACTGTTTTTTAAAGACTTTTTGATAGCTCATTATTTATCCCCCTAAGGATAGCGTTATAGTATTTCATGGCAGACATGCAGTAATGTCACTGACAATATCGTTCATTTTGATCAACAAACAAAACAATCGAGTTTGCTTTTTTATGTTGTCTAATGAAATATAACCCTTGAATTCTTAAAGTTCAACTTATTTCAACAAATGAAAACACCTCAATAGCAAGCTATTTTTAACCGTACTTCGTCGGTTGCGTTAAAAGGCTCGTTCTAATAAGGATTGCGCGGTTTTGAAGGGTAAGTCCTGCTTTAACCGTTGAAATAGCTAAATGCGGTAGCTACGCACGTTGTTGGCAGTTTGCTGAAATTCATTCTTAGTTAGCAATGGATGTTTGCTCAAGAAAGGCTGCAAATTGAAGCGTACAAGTTCCTTCTTATGCGAGGGGTGCCGATTTTTCGCAGTAAACCCTTCACGCGGTATTGATAGCGCCATTTAATTAAACAATCACGGTTGTATGTTTTTGTGATTTACGGTAACTTGAGGTATCGGCCTGTCATCTGCGAGCGATGTATCTCCAGATTGTTGTGCGCATTTTGTTACGTGCAATTTGTTACGCGCAATTTTTTACGCGCAACAATCGCACCGCTCAATCAGGCTTCAAATCTTGTCGACTTCTATAAAGGGCAATAATGCTTCTACGAACTAAAAACCTAGCCGACTGTGCCAAAGAGAAAGCGCACCGCTCGCCTGATGACATTGCGATCTACCTTGAGAACGGCGAGCACATTCGCTATGGCAGTATCTTCGAAGAGGCGATGGCCTTAGCCGCATCGCTAACCCAGCTAGGGTTACGGCCCGGCGATGTGATTAGCTTTCAGTTGCCCAACTGGCGTGAAACGGTCGCCATTGATATTGCTGCGGTTTGGCTCGGGTTGGTTATCAACCCGGTTATCCCAATTTATCGCGATCGCGAGCTGGCGTTCATTCTTGCTGATAGTCGCTCTCGCTGTCTCTTTATACCCGGCGTTTATCGAGGCCATGACTTTCCGGACATGATCGAGCGCTTAATGCCGCAATTGCCTGATCTGACACACGTTATCTCTGTGCGCCAGGACAGTGACACCTGCGCGTTGCTTCGCTACGAAAATTTAATAGTTAAGGCCAATCTCAGCCCTGTGCCGCAGCACGTCGGAGAGATGGGCGCAGCGAAAATCATTATGTACACATCGGGAACCACTGGGCGTGCTAAGGCTGTAAAGCACTCACATACGTCTCTAGCCAGAGCCTTGGACAAT
>Ga0209137_1002182_pt1 | contig 17535 bp, 19 predicted proteins | sample SaaInl5LU_22_DNA_FD_184642 | JGI IMG/M metagenome (GOLD analysis project Ga0209137, IMG submission 184642) | Marine microbial communities from expanding oxygen minimum zones in the Saanich Inlet - ESP_105LU_22_DNA (SPAdes) (version 2) | ecosystem: Environmental > Aquatic > Marine > Intertidal... | reverse complement strand
ATGCTCTTGAGACATTCTCCGAGGAACCATCCGAGAAATTTGAAGCCTTCTATCCTATCATTCCTCAGACTAAATCAGAGTCACTCAGGAGAAAATCGCTGGAGATTTTAGGACTGGAGGATTTATCCGAAGCAAAACACATAGTCAATATCGGTCTCTGGACCCCCGGCAAAAACCAAGTAGAAGCTGTTGATTGGGCCCGCAGCTTGGAAGCCCTCCATCCCGGCGAGTTTCAATTCCACTTCGTAGGCAACCAGGCTTCCAACTTTGAGAACTACTGGGGCCCTGTCATGCAAGACCTGCCACCGAACGTCCACATCCATGGCGAACGCAGCGATGTCGAGACATTCTACCAATTGGCCGATGCAGTCGTCTTTAACTCTACTTGGGAATGCAACCCCTTGGCCCTTCGCCAAGCCCTCGGTTGGCCAATCCCAGTCATGGCTCGCAACCTATCGCAGTACCACTCAATGTACACTGACTGCCTCACAGAAATCCAAGGAGACAATGCCGATCACCTCCGATTGGTTGAGGCTCTAAATACCAAACCCACTAGAAAACAAAACGCCCACGCAATGGCAAAATTTAAGCAAGAACACTTAGATGCATACCTAAGCACCCTAAAAGGCCCAGTGAAGAGAACAGCTCATGCCAGAGAAGAGTACACAATCACCTGGCAAAACGGCCCGAAAGTCACGGCAAAAACCGGCCGCGATCTTAGAGTAGAATTCTGGGCCGATGGCGAACTAGTCTATGGTCATACGTTACAAGGTGAAGGCCACTGGTGTAAGCCAGCCCAAAACTGGTTTCGTGATTGGACCGTCATGGTTGACGGTCACTCCCACCAGTTGGAACTAAAGGACAAAGCAGTTGTAGTGCAATTTGATTCGGGCTCCCTTGGCGATACCCTAGCATGGGTCGAACCGGTTCGCGAATTCCGATTCAAACACGGCCTTAAAAAGGTCTACCTAGCCACTCACAAGAATTGGCTGTTTGACCAGGACTGGTACCGGACACAGGGTATCGAGTTCGTGGCGCCAGGCACCTGGCCCGAAGATGCAGTGGCGGTCTGGAATATTGGTGTCTATATGGAAGACCCCCCTGGGACTGCGTGGTTCCCTAACAAGAATAAGAGGGACTGGAGAAAGATCTACCTTGGCGACATTGCATCAGATCACTTAGGCATTAGCAAGGTTGAGAGAGCTCCAAGGCTGACCTACACTGGCAAGCACCAACAAGATCGGCCGTACATTTGCATCGCCACGGCCTCCACAGCTCAAGCCAAGTATTGGAACAATCCAACTGGCTGGCAAGACCTTGTCAACCACTACAACGCCAAGGGCTACGATGTCTACCACATCTCAAAAGAGGCGACTGATTTGCAAGGCATTAAGAAAGGGCCCGAAGATTTGGCCGAAGTCTACAAACTACTTCAAGGGGCCGAAACGTTCTTTGGCATTTCCTCTGGCCTATCTTGGTTCGCTTGGGCAACCGATTGTCCAGTGGTCTTGATTAGCGGTTTTACGCCAGAAGCCTGTGAATTTAACAATTCAAAAACGCTCCGCATCATCGACAAAACAGTCTGCAATGGCTGTTGGGCTTGGGATCACTTTAACCGCGGAGATTGGAACTGGTGTCCAAAGCACAAAGGTACTAAAAATCAGTTCGAGTGTACTAAGGTTATCACAGCCCAATCGGTCATTGAGCAAGTAGAAGCTTGGCAACAAACTAAAACAACTGAAGATGTCAACGCATAGCTTTTGGACTCGAGTTGGTGAAAAACTCCAATACAGAAACCTAACCTGGGAAGAGAGTCAATATAGACACAACATCTTTGAAGCCTATCGAAACGGGCTGATAGACGAGCCAGTCCTCATCTACTATGAAGTTTACGATGCCCATTCGAGTGGATACATCAACGACTGTATGTACCAACACAATCAGTGTTACATCAAAGACGGTGACGTGGTTTTGGATCTGGGTGCCAACATTGGCATTTTTAGTCGCTTTGCTTCTGAAGCTGGAGCCTCTAAAGTTTATAGCTTTGAACCAACTCTGCAAAACTTTGAACTGTTGATGCTAAACAGACCAGCCAATTGCGAGGCCCATCGGATTGCAGTTTGTGACCAAGACAATGTAGCGCTGCAGATTGCTTATAAAGCCAGTTCGCCGGGTGGTAGCTCAATTGTTAAATATGATGATGGTGTTTTACAAACCTGTATGGGTATGACCGTTTCTACTATGATCGACAACGGTATCATTGAACAACCTGATTTTGTTAAGATGGACATTGAAGGTGCTGAAATGTATGCCTTTGATGGCTTTAGAGACGAACACCTAGCGGCAGTTAGATGTTTGACTATGGAAATTCATGTTCAAGCTATCGGAGAGGACCAAGCCAATAAAATATACGAAAGAATGCGTGGTTTAGGTTTTAATCCGTACACTCTTTTTAACCCAGATCAGTGTAACATTGTTTGGTTTACAAAACCATAATAGCACCATGATTATACTAGATTTATTTGAGCAAATACAAAAGGCTAAAGACCGAGAGGCTTCAGTTGTTGAATTGACCGGTCAACACCAACTAGTTAGAATCACACACGGTACTAAACACTTAGATAGTATTGTGTGTACCGAGCCAGAACATTTAAGCGATATTAAGTTACAAATTGGTGATTTTGTCTCTATTGCCCAAGATTGTAAAATATTTTTGAGCGGGAATCACAACACTCGACGAGTTACAACATACTTGCCAGGATTTTACAACGGAATGAAGATGGAAGACAATCTTCTATCAAATGGCCATGTTACTATAGGTAATGATGTTTGGATCGGATACGGTGTTACTATTTTATCAGGCGTAACTATTGGTGACGGTGCTGTTATAGCTGCAAATTCGACTGTAACTTCTGATGTTGAACCGTATAGTATTGTTGGTGGTTTACCCACTAAAAAAATTGGCAATCGATTTGATCAATCTACTATAGACAGATTGCTAGATAGTCAATGGTGGAATTTAAGTATGCAAGAATTAGAAGATAGATTTGATTTGATCTTTTCAACCAATGTTGAAGAGTTTCTAAAAACACTAAAATAAAAATATGAAAGCGTTAGTCACTGGTGGAGCTGGTTTTATTGGCCACCACTTAGTTAATTTGTTATTGGACCTAAACTATGAGGTTCACGTTTGGGACAATCTTAGTACTGGTAAATTGGATCGAGTGCCTTCAAATGTAAACTGTACTTTTACTAAATTAGATCTAACATACGACGTGTTTCCAAAAGAACGCTTTGATGTAATCTATCACTTAGCTGCTCCAACATCGGTTCAAGAGTCATTAGAAAATCCAAGCAAGTACGAACAAGGTTGTTACATGGCCACTAAAAGGGTGCTTGATTGGGCCGAAAAGACAAAGGTTAAAAGTTTTGTCATGGCCTCTACGGCCGCTGTTTACGGCAATCCAGCTAGTTTTCCAGTTAGCGAATCTAATCAATTGGATCCGATGAGTCCATACGCTGAAGGTAAACTTCGGGCTGAACAATTGATGGCAGCCTACCACAAGGCTTTTAGAATCAACTGTACCGCTTTGCGTCTATTCAACGTTTACGGCGAAGAGCAACCAAGTTCTGGCAGTTACGCACCAGCAGTAGCCTTATTTCTAAAACAATTTGAGGCTTTCAAACCTATTACAGTTACCGGTGATGGTCTACAGACTAGAGACTATGTTTATGTTAAGGACGTAGTCAGGGCTTTTGAAGCTGCTGGAAGAACAGCAAGCCCTAACTTTAGAGTCATTAACGTCGGGACTGGTGAAGAATTGACCATTCTAGAGATTGCCGAAACATTTGGCGGAGAAATCATACATGTTGAACCTAGAGTTGAACCTCGAAGATCTGTTGCCAATATTGAGACAGCTAAAAAGGAATTAAATTGGAAACCAGAACAATCCCTAATCTCTTGGATTGAGACTAATAAATGAAAGTCTATCAGTACTTAAATAGATCTAAGCAACATCCGAACTGGATTCACAATTGGGGTGATGCTTTTTGTGCTGATATGATGTCTAAGCTATCGGGACAAACTTACCAAGTGACTAATAATCATTTTGAATTGGGTAAGATTGTGGCCGCTGGTAGTGTTATGTCTGCTGCTAAGAATAACGATCTAGTTTGGGGTACTGGTTGCATTATGCCCGGCGCAACATGCTCGAAAAACTCTATGATTTTGGCAGTCAGAGGTCCACTGACAAGAAAAGAACTGTTAAAGAAGGGTATTGCGTGCCCTGAAGTTTATGGGGATCCTGCGTTATTGTTGCCTTTGGTTTATCAAGCGCCAATAGTAGAAAAGACTCATAAATACGGTTTGATTCCACACTACATAGATCATCATACTGAAGCTGTCGAAAATGCTAGAAGACTTGGCATCAAAATTATCGACATCTGTCAATCGACCGAGCATCTGTTACGGGATATACATAGTGTTGAGGTGTTGATGAGCTCCAGTTTACACGGCCTAATTTTGGCCGATGCATACGGAATTCCAAACATTAGGATTAGTATTACTGGCAATCTTGTCGGTAAAGACTTTAAGTTCGAAGATTATTACGCCTCGGTTGATAGAAGAATTAGAGATTGTCATCACATATCACTTAATACTACAATGTCTTCAATTGAGTCTTTAAGCTTTAATGATTCGATACAATTTAATGAAAATAAGTTGTTAGATGTAGCCCCTTGGGTTTGAACGTCTGATATATAAGCTAAGAACTCAACCACACTAAACCTTTATGGCAACCGGCATTTATAAAATCACTGAAGAATTCGAACAGATGCTTTGCGACTACACTGGAGCAAAGTATGCAGTGACAGTCGACAACATGAGCAACGCTCTGTTTTTAGCCTTAATGTACGAAAACGTTAAAGGTATGGAAATTACTATTCCGGCAAGAACTTATCCATCAGTACCTTGCGAAATTATTCATGCTGGTGCTATGGTAAACTTTGAACCAGTTGAAGGTAACACTATCAAAGGCGCTTATTGTTTGGAACCAACTAATGTGTGGGATTCAGCGCTGAGATTTACGGCAGATATGTACATTCCAGGTTCACATATGTGTGTTTCTTTTACTGGACCTTATAAGCACTTTAAGTTGAGTAAAGGCGGTGCAATTCTAACTGATAGCGAAGAAGCTTATAAGTGGTTCAAAAGGGCTAGATATAGTGGTCGTAATGAGTGCTCTTATCATGAGGACAATCTAGATATGTTGGGTTGGAATTTCTATATGATGCCTGAATTAGCAGCGAGAGGTGTTTTAATGATGGCACAATTCTACGTTAACGGTCAGAAAAAGCACAACGAAGATCTAGAGCTTCCATACCCTGATTTAAGTCAATTCTCGGTATATACGGAAGCTAACAGATGATCAAAAAGCCCAACATTGCAATAGTATTTGCGTTCAACGATGATATTCATAATTTCATCGGCGGTAGCAGAAATGGATTCAAAGAAGAAATTAGTTATTTTGATCAGTTTTTGATGGCTGAATGGAGCATTTCTAAAAACTGGAAAGCAGCTGACTTTGATTTTAGCATTCACGTAGTTCATGAAAGACCTTTTAGTGAAGAAAATCAAAGAAGATTAGACGAATTAGGTGTTAAAACACATAAAGTAATTAAGATCTATCCAGAATCAGGTTTAAGACATCTAGCATTTAATATTGATGTCGAATGTGATTACATTCTAGCTCTTGATAATGATGTGGTTGCTATGAATCCACCGCAATTCGATTATACCCAAGACGCTCTTATTTCTTATGGCGGTAGCCGATACAATTACAAGACTTGGAAAGACATCTGTGCACACATCAATATGAGGATGCCAACCAATGCACCGTTAAATACTGCTGAAGGTTTTAGCATCAATGCTTTTGAGTATGAGCGCTACTATAACAGTAGATCTGCTAAAATACTTTTTCCGGCAGTTAATGCCGGTGCTTTGATGATCAAAAAGAGCTTAGCAAGACAGTTTTCACATACTCTGGCAGCTGCATTGGCAAAATACAGACTGTACAGTCTTGACAAAATGAATCGCGATCCGTATTATATGGTGCAAAACATATACGGTGTTGCTCTAAATGAAGTAACTCAAAACTGGGCTCCATTCGAGCGGGGTTTTAACATACTACTGTCAGACGGCCAACCTAGTATTAAAGCTGTTTACGAAAAACACGGTTCAAATGATAAAGTATCATTGATTCATTATATCAATTATTCGGTCAAAGATCCGATGAATTACGGATTAGATAAGTTGTTGAAAAATGCAACTAGATATCGAACCGGAGAACCAGAAGAAATAGCAGAAACTGCTGCAGCTAGAACCATAATTAAGGGTTATCCGACTAGATCCTGGCACGAAGTTTTCAATGTGAAGGAACCTAAATTCAAAATTGCTTACGAAAAGTATCAACCATACATGTATAAAGGCACTGTCAGTTTTGAACAAATTAAGACTTTTAGTGCCATGCTATCTAGAGGTGGTAACATTACTATTTCTAGATTTAATGATGGTGAATGGGCCTTTATGTTGAAGATTCCTAGAATGATGGATAACATTGTTAAGAGAAGACATCCAAACAATAGGGTTGATCTGATGAATTCAGGCGTATTACTAAAGAAGGTCATAGATTCTAAGCCAAGTTACATGATCTCGATCGATAAATTTAGCTTGACTCACGGTGAATTCAAAATGCCAGTGTTGCAAGCAATTAAAGGTATCAAAAATAGAATCGGTAGCGGTGTGTTTAATATTTGGGCTATGTGGACTGGGTTTGAAGATTTATTTGAAATTCTAAAGAATAGAAAGGTATTGTTGGTGGGCCCAGAAGAAATGAAGAATTTGCCAATTAAAGCCGATCATATCGTAACAGATAGACATAAGAGTGTTTATAAACCAATGGCTGAAGTTGAACGCATCGAAGAGTATATGGCAAACAACTATAGACCGAACATGGTTATACTATATTCGTGTAGCTTTACAGCTAAAATAGCTATTCACGAAATGCATAATAAATATGGTAACAAGATTACTCAATTAGATCTAGGTGCTTCAATTGTACCGTTTTACGGGCAAACTCAAAGACCTTGGTCTAAACAGATTTTTGAACACTTACAAGAAATAGGTTATATAAAATATGAATAACACTGAAATCCATCCACTAGCTTACGTGGAAGAAGGCGTAGAATTGGGCAACAATGTTAAGATTGGCCCATATTGCGTAATTTACTCGGGTGCCAAAATTGGCAATAATGTTGAGTTGCAAAGCCACGTAGTACTTGAAGGTGACGTGATCATTGGAGACAACACTGTATTGCGTAACTTTGTTGAATTAAGAAAGAACACTATTGTCGGTGAAAATTGTTACATCGATTCTAGAGTTTCTACATCTGGTAACTGTGAAATTGGCAACAACGTAACGCTAAGATACGATACAATCATCGCTAGAGGTTGTAAAATTGGTAATAACACATATGTTTGTCCTAGAGTTATGACAAATAATCTAAATACCGGGCAAAAATCAATTGGTGGAGCACACGTTGGTGAAAATTGTTTCATCGGTACAAATACCGTATTAAGTCATGGCATTGTATTGGGTAACAATGTAATCACGGGTGCTATGAGCTACATATCAAAAGACATTCCAGATAACGAGATCTGGTTGGGTTCTCCAGCTAAGTTCTACAAAAAGAATGAGCAATGAAACTATCAGTCCTAAAGAACGCAGGACCAGATACCGTAACTTATTATGTGGGTGATAACGTTGAACACGTTAAACACCTACAAAACTGTACTCTTATTTGTAAAAGTGGTTTCGATCCACAACTTGAAGATGTTAATCTAATTCACGTTGAGGATCCACAGCTCTATTTCTATGAGCTTTCACATCATGTAGAAGATATCTACAAGTTTGATGTTAACGACAAACCAATAGTTGGTCAAAATGTTGAGATAGGACCGGGTTGTGTGATTGGTCAGAACGTAACCATTGGCGATAATACTCAAATCGGAGCAAATACCGTCATTTATGCTAACACAAATATTGGATCAAATGTAAGAATAGATTCGAATGTGACTATTGGCACTGCTGGTATGATGTGGGTTTGGAACGGCAAAGATCGTGTCTTTCTACAACAATTAGGTGGCGTAACGATTGAAGATGGTTGCATCATTGGCAGCGGTTGTGTAATTGTTAGAGGTTCTGCAAATGAAATTACTAAAGTTGGTGCATATACTAATATGGCGCCTGGTTGTTGCGTGGGCCATGGTACTCTAATAGGAGAATCGGTCCATTTTGCTAATAACGTTACAGTCGGTGGAGGTGCTCGAATCAGCAGCTACACTTTCTTAGGCTCAGCTGCCGTAGTCAATGCTGGTATGCATATTACTGCGGACGATGTGGTTATTGGAGCTGGTTGCGTAGTAACAAAGAATATCGTCGAGTCTGGCATCTATGCCGGTGTTCCTGGTAAAAAGATCAAAGAGACTTCCGTTAAAATGAGCGGACTACCAAAGTGGAATAGATGAATTACGTTCAACCAAATCTGACCAATCAAGAGTTGATTGCTTTGATTAGAGATAAGATCGAAGCTAAAGAACCTTTTGCTATGGCCAGATTCGGCGATGGTGAACTTAGTTTGTTAAGAAGAAATCTTTTACCTGTTCAAGAAAGAAGGATGTGCCAAAACTGGGGTTACATCTACCCCAATCAACTAAATACAGCGTACGATAGATTAAGTGCGACTGTATTTAGATCTTTTGATAGTGATGTCATAGGATTAATGCACCGGGATGACATTAATACCATGATTCTTAATCGCTTTAAGAAAAATTGGTTAGTTTCTGAGAGTGAAGCTAAAAGATTTTGTATTCATGATAAACCCATTTGCAATCATCTAGTATCGAGAAGTGTGGAATTAGGTAGTATGCGCGGTCTAAGAGACCTTTTACAAGGTAAAGACTTACACGTTATTTCTATTAGAACAAAGGCCCTTCAGCACTTGAGTACATCTTTGAATTGTAAAGTTACTTTCACGGATCACTGTGATATCAATTTACAAAACAGATCTGAACTTATTAAGAGTTTTGGTGATATTAAAGCCGATGTTGTTGTTTTTGCAACCGGGCTAATGAAAGATTACGGGGTCATTTTACGAGATCAATTCGGTAAAGTTGCTATTGATATGGGTGCAACAGTCGATGCTTGGGCTGGCGTAGAAAGCAGACCATGGTTCAAAAAAGGAGGTCCACAGGACTATTTGACCAAAAGATAATTGAAACTGTTGATAAATTCAACATATAAACATAAAACATTTAATTATGTGTGGAATTGTAGGCTATATTGGTAACAAAGGTCATGGCCCAGATGTGGTTATCAATGGCTTAAAACGCCTTGAGTATCGCGGATACGACTCAGCTGGTATTGCAATTAAGGTTAGAGGAGACATCGAAGTGTACCGGGCAGTCGGTGGAGTTGATGACTTGTACGATTCTATTCCTGAAAATACAACATGGGACTCAGATTGTGTTATCGGACACACTCGATGGGCTACCCACGGTGCCCCAGCAGTTCGAAATGCTCACCCGCACACTTCGATGAACGGAAAAGTAACTCTAGTACACAACGGCATCATCGAAAACTACGAAACTTTGAAGAAAAAGCTGATTTCTGAAGGCTATAAGTTCCAATCAGAGACCGATACTGAAGTTTTGGCTAATTGGATTGAATATATTTGGACTCATAGCGTAGTTGACTTCAAAGCGGCAATTCGTTTTGCACTGAAAGATGCTGTTGGTGCTTATGCCCTTTTGATTATGAGTCCAATTACAGATGAAGTTGTTTTGGCTAAAAAGTCATCACCATTAGCTATTGGTGTTGGAGAAGGCGAATATATCATCGCATCTGATGCAACCCCAATCGTTGAATATACCAAGGACATCATCTATTTAGAAGACGACCACATTGCTATAATTAAAGCCGATAGTCCGATTCAGATCATGACACTGGACGCAGAGGAAGTCACGCCAGAAGTCGAGAGAGTAGAATTAGAGTTAGATCAAATTGAAAAGGGTGGTTACGACTCATTCATGTTAAAAGAGATCTACGAGCAACCAGATACGGTATGGACTTGCCTTCGTGGGCGCTTGACAGAAGGTGAAGAGCCACTAATGATGGGTGGAGTTGAATCAGTTTTGCCTCAATTATTGAGAGCTAATCGCATTTTTATCATTGCATGTGGTACTTCATGGCATGCTGGTCTGATTGGTAAAACCATGATCGAAAAACTGACTCGAATTCCAGTTGAAGTTGATTATGCATCAGAGTTTAGGTATAAGGATCCAATTATCAAACAAGGTGATGTTGTAATTTCTATCTCGCAATCTGGTGAAACAGCTGATACTAAAGCTGCAATGGAAATGGCCAGAGAAAGAGGTGCAACCTTATTTGGTATTGTAAATGTAGTGGGTTCTTCAATCGCCAGATTGGCCGATGCAGGTATTTACACACACTCCGGTGTTGAAATTGGTGTAGCTTCGACCAAAGCATTTACTGGTCAAGTGGCTGCTTTGTCTCTATTGGCCATTAAAATGGCTCGCCAGTTGAATTCTATCACTGACAATGATTACTTGAAGCTAAAAGCTGCGCTCAGACACATCCCAGAGAAGATCCGATCTATTCTGGCTGATTCAGAAAGCATCTTCGAAGTAGCAAGTAGGTATGCAAGCGAAGAGTATCAGGATTTCTTGTATTTAGCGAGGGGAATCAACTTTCCAGTAGCTTTGGAAGGCGCTTTGAAGCTAAAAGAGATTAGTTACGTCCACGCTGAAGGTTATCCAGCTGGGGAAATGAAGCACGGCCCAATTGCATTAATTGACGAGAGTTGTCCATCAGTCTTTATCGTGCCAAACGATTCGTCTTATGGTAAAGTTGTCTCGAATATGCAAGAGGTCAAAGCTCGCTCTGGTAAAATCATTGCGATTGTAACTAAAGGTGATGAACTAATCAAAACAATCGCTGACGACGTCATAGAGATACCAGAAACTGAAGAGTTGCTAACACCTATGTTAACGGTTATCCCATTACAATTGCTGTCCTATAAGATCGCCACACAGCGAGGCTGCAACGTAGATAAGCCAAGAAATTTAGCTAAATCTGTCACGGTTGAGTAAACTTTTTTATTAACGAATATATAATCCATAGATTAAATCTATAACATCATGAAAATTGAAGTATCAAACGGAGAGATTCTAGACAAGTATTCAATTCTAGAGATCAAACTCCAAGAGATTAAAGACGAAGCCAAATTGGCAAACGTTCGCAACGAGTACGAATCATTGACTCCTGCGGTTCAAGACATTTACAACAGTGTTGAAAGCTCTGGTGAATTGTCTACCCTTTACAAAGACTTACTTAACGTTAACAAAACTCTTTGGAACATCGAAGATCAGATCCGCGATTGCGAGCGTGATAAGAACTTTGGCCAAGACTTCATCGAGTTGGCTCGTTCAGTGTACTACACTAACGATGACCGAGCTGACGTTAAAAAGAAAATCAACACGTTGACTGGTTCGACCCTCGTTGAAGAGAAGTCTTACCAGGAATACGCGTAAAAAAATACACGATATCGCCATGGCGAGCAGTAAAGCAGATTTATTCTGCCAACTATTTAGTAGCTTCAGTTTGGTCGTTAGACCTAAGAAAGATGCCAGAGAAAAGGCAACTGAAGACGATCTTCGTGATATGGAGGAATACAAAACTTCAGCGCAGGTCAAAAACATGTTGAAAAAAGCCACTGAAGAATACAATAGGGCCAAAAAGCTGTTCAAAGCTGGTAAAATCTCTAAAGAGGAGCTATTTGATTGTGAGTGGCGTGTATTTGAACTAAAAGACGAGCTGGATAAGCTTAACAACGAAGGGGCTTAATTGCCCCTTCTTTTTTTGGATAAATATAGTATGAAGAATAGGATTCTGAAGGGTTATGATGCTTTTTCGCTCGATCGCATGGTGTTTGCCAAGCCGATCAAGCCTAAACATGTAGAAAGGATTGAAGAACCAGAAGAGTGTGATCTAATTAAAGCTAAGGCTGAAGACGCACCAATTCAGATTCCACCGGCCAATTCAGCCATGGAAACTAGGCATGAATTGCAACATATGATTAATGACATCAACAATGCAGATCCAAAGTGGATCGATAAAACCGTTGAGAAATATGATACTGACTTTCTTTGGAAGTTTGAGAAGTATTGTAAGAAACATGATCTAGCATTTAACAAAGACTATTTCAACGATTTGATTGACGAGGCCGGTAACATTATCATTAAACTGAAGTACAAATACAACAGACCTAGGCCATTTCAATTGGCTTCGAAATTGGGTTTGCATTTGAATTCAACCGAAGCTAAAACAGCTGGTAGCCCTTCCTTTCCTTCGGGCCATACAGCCCAATCATATCTAGTAGCAGATGTTCTTTCAAAAGTTTATCCCGTACATCATGACGCTTTTCAAGCTATTGCAGAAAAGGCCAGCTACAGTCGTTACATCGGAGGTCTCCACTTCCCAAGCGACATCGAGTACGGACAGCAAATTGGACACTGGCTCGCAGACAGAACCGATAGAAGTTCCATCTGAGTCAAGTGTAGAAACTAAACCAGATCCAGTCGTTATGTCAACAGACTTTATTAAATCAATTCATCAAGCTCCACTGGACCGCGATGAGTTTCTAAACGAAGAATGGGCCAAGTACCAGATCTATTTGCATCACACAGCTGGTAATGCATCGGCTAGAAATTGCGTTTCAAATTGGAATAATGACGATCGCGGTAGAATTGCAACATGTGTTGTAATCTCAAACAAGGGTGCCTCAAACTCTCCAGACGGTGAAGTTGTACAGTGTTTCTCATCGAAGTATTGGGCTTATCACTTAGGTGTAAAGAACTCGCACTTCCAGAATATGGGCCTACCATACAAAGCACTTGACAAGCATTCAATCGGGATTGAGCTGTGTGCTTGGGGCCCATTGACACTAAAAAATGGTAAGTTTTATAACTATGTAAACAGAGAAGTTCCAGCTGATGAGGTTTGTGAACTAGACCAACCATTCAAAGGTCACAAGTATTACCATAAGTACTCTGACGCTCAGATAGAAGCTGTTAGGAACCTTCTGCTGTACTGGAATGATGCTTACGATATTCCTATTGATTACAACGAAGATATCTGGGGGCTGACCGAACGCGCGTATAAATTAGAGCCCGGTGTTTACACTCATAACTCTGTTAGACCAGATAAAACTGACGTATTTCCGCAACCTGAGTTGATCGAAATGCTAAAGTCTTTACGATAATATATAAAGAATGAAGAAGATTAAACTGTTTGAGGAATTCGTAAACGAGGGTATTTACGATCCAGGTATCTTAAAGGTATTTTTTATGGCCGGTGGTCCAGGTTCTGGTAAGTCATATGTGGCTACTGAACTATTTGACTTTCCTAAGGGTGCACCATCTTCAGTTTCATACGCAACTGGTTTGAAACTAGTTAATAACGACAATGCATTCGAAAGAGCATTGAAGGATGCTGGTTACGAAGCTAGTAAACTATCTCAATACGCACAAGATCCAGATGTTTGGTCTGACGTAATGGCATTGAGAGACAAGGCTAAGAACTTGACTAGAAGAATGCAGAACAATTACATCGCTGGTAGACTTGGTCAAGTGGTTGATGGTACAGGTAAAGATTACGATAAGATCAGAGGCCACAGACAGTTGTACACTGATCTTGGTTACGATACATATATGGTATTCGTTAACACTTCGCTTGAGGTTGCGCTTGAAAGAAACCGTCAAAGAGAAAGAAAACTTGATGATAAGATGGTTGAAAAGATGTGGAGAGAGGTTCAAGACAACCTTGGTAAATTCCAAAAGCTTTTTGGTGCAGATAGAATGCTGATCGTTGATAACTCATCTTATGAGAACACAGATCTATTGGATCAAATCGAAAAGCAAATCAACAGACATCTTAATACTCCGGTTCAAAATCCATTGGGCAAAAGATGGTTGAAGGACAACGATCCTAGAAACCGTGACAAAAACCAGCCAGCGTAATGAAACGCGTAAAGCTATTTGAAGAGTTTGTTGCAGAAGCGTTTGAATACGGTGATCAACTGTTGACTGATCCAGACGGTGTTCAATTTAGAGACCGATTAAAGGCGCTTAAACTTCCAGAAGAACCTAACACACAAGATGAACAGCGTTTCATTGAAATGCTAAAGGATTGGTTCAATCATGAACAGATTAGATATGCGTTAGGCAGTATTTTATCGGAGTTACTTCCTCTAAAAAAGAAGTTTCCTAAAGTCCTAGATCCAACTAAAGGCAGAAACCTTTATGATGGTACAACCCTTTATAGAGGTACAATGTTGCCTTTGCATAAAGTTTTGGCTCTTAAAGGTCAATGGAAGAAGTATAATGGAGTTGGTCTTTACGGTGATGCAATCGAAATGGATGTTAAATTCAAATGGGATTTCAAAGGTGATAAGGGATTTACATCATTCACGCCAGCATCTGAAACCGCAGAAGAATTCGCAGATAATATTAGTTATGAAGAATTCAAACCACTTAGACCGGGATACGGTGTAACTAAAAGACTAGGCAAGGGTTCTACAGACGGTATGATTCCTGTTATCTTAAAGATTAAAGATACACACCCACAAGCCCTATTCAATCCACAGTTTACAACCTCTATTTCACCGTTCATGACTGAATGGGAAATCTTCTTAGTTGGTAATGCTGCAATGGTGGACGGTATCATCATTCCAAGATGGGACGATTATGAGAATGCTGCAATCGAATTGGACGTTGATCTAACAAAATACTTCAAGTTGAAGTAAACTTTTTTCACCAGGATTTTCCCAAGTCAAATATTTTTTGTATATTAGCAGTGTTAATATATAGATTATGAACAATAGGCTAAAAACATACACTGAATTCTTGACTGAGAAAGCCAGACCATTTAGCGCTACGTCTATTTCTATCTTTGATTTAGACGATACAATCGTTATCACAAAGGCAAAGATTAAGGTCTGCAACATCGTGACGGGTGATTGTCACGAGTTGACTCCTGAAGAATTCAATGAATACGAAAGACATCCAGATCACCAGCTTGACTTTGATGATTTCAAATCGCTTGAGATCATGAAAGCCGGTGAATTGATTCACTACTACCTTAAGATTTTGGCCGATGCTTACAAGATGAAACGCGCAGTCGGTATTGTAACAGCTCGCGATGATCGTGATATGATCTATACTTGGATGAAGGAACACGTTGGCTTCCACATTGCAAGAGACCTAATTTATGCTGTTAATGATCCAGTTCATGGCTTCAAAGGTTCGGTAGCTGAAAGAAAGCAACAGGCTTTTAGAGAGATTATTGAACGTGGATACAATAAGATCCAATTCTTTGACGATGATCAGGCAAATTTGAATCTTGTTAATGATCTAAAGAACGAATATCCTGACATTCAATTATCAACATATAAGGCTGATAAGAGTAAGTTCAAATCTATCGAAAAGAAATAAAAAATAGTTCAATTTCAATTGAAACTATGCGTACTTTTGAGAGTATATAGATAGAGCAATAAGTTCAAAAACCAAAAAACTTTTTAGTCATGGCTGATTACATTTCAGAGGCGGCCGCTAGCCCTGAAATCGTACCAGCTAACACTATCGGAGATTACACCCCAACCGAGTATTCATTAGAACAAGCGAATCAAGCGTTGGACATTGTCGAAGATTGTATGAATTGGGCATTTTTCGGTGTCGGTGGGCCAGCCTAAAAGGAAATGAGGGGACTTCGGTCCCCTTAGTCATTTTTAGACGAATATATAATCTGAACGCTTTAATTTTACATAATGGCAACTACAACATACAAAAACCACACACTTCTAACAAAGAAGGAAACAAACAGACTGAAACACGTCGGTGGTCCTCGCAGCAAAAAGTCTTCAATGAAGCAATTGAAGAGAATGCAGAACAACCACGAAGTGTTGAATAGAACTGCAGCATAAAGACTATGAGAAAGATCGTTTCATTCGAACAATTTGATCCAGCTGATTTCAAGAATGATCATGTTGGAATGTGGGCAGCCCACCTTGGCATGTCCAGAGAAGAATACGTAGCGCACTACGCTTCACCAACAATCGGTTCTGGTATCGATGAGGAACTAAATCCAATGGAATTCAAGCACGCTGTAATGCAATTGGCTAACTCTATGCCAAATCATACAAATTACGACGAAGAAAAAGGTCCCACTCAAGATCAGATTTTGAATGCGATGAAGAAGTATCAAAAGGATCTTTACACGCATTCTACTTCGGCTCAAAAGAAAATGGCCGTTAAAATGATTCAACAGTATTTGACTGAATCAATCAACGAAGCTGTTAGAGTTTCTGATGAGCGCTACATTAGATCTCATGGTAAATCACCAAGAGGTTTTGGTAAATGGATGTTCTCATACGATCCTAAAGGCGACAACGCTTTTATCATTCCGGCCCCAATGAACTATTCAGATGCTAAGAAATGGGTAGCTAAAAAAGCCAAAGAAGACAATCAAGCGTATGTTTACGTGATGGAGGCCAATGATCACGAAGTTGGTATGGCACAAGGTCAACTCGAAGCTATTCACAAAGCAGCTGGTGAACTACAAGAAAAGATCGGTAATGAAGAGAAGGATCTTCCAGGTTGGATTCAGTCGCACATTACATCTGCTTACGAATACTTGAAGCAGGCTAACGATAACTTCCATGAACTTGAAGAAGCTGAGGTTAATGAAAAGCTTAAGATGCTTATGAATCCTTTGATGGTCAAAATCATGAAGCAATTTGGTTTTAGTTCTGATCCTGGTATTAGGGCTGAACTTAGAGAAGAGATCCAAGCCGCTGTTGAAGAGGTCTTGAAAAGACATGACATCATTGTAGAAAGCTTTACAGTTGAAACTGAAGAGCCTCTTGCAAACTTGGCACTATCTTTGTTGGCTGCGAGAGATCAAGCTCACATGTTCCATTGGCAAACTAGATCCTTCGCTCAACATGAAGCTTTCGGAGAGTTTTATGAAGACTTTATCAATAAGGTTGACGAATTGATGGAAAACATCATGGGTAAAGGTGAAAGACCTGCCCTAGCAACTGGCACAATTAGTATCTCGGGCTATTCTCCTGAAAATGTAGCTGATTTCATTAGAGCCACTGATGATATCTTTGCAACTCAAATGCCATCGATCGTTCCAACAGAAGGTAACGAGGAGATTTACAATATTGTAGAAGAATTGAAGGCCTTGTTGAACAAGCTTCAATACCTACTAACACTAGAATAATTGGCGGGCACAACTCGGTGCCCACCTTAGGACTCCGGAGGCCGCCTTCCGGGCAGGATTAAGCAGTTGCTTAAGAATGTAATTCTTGGAAAGCCGGACATCGCTACGTCCGGCT
>Ga0209137_1002181_pt1 | contig 17536 bp, 11 predicted proteins | sample SaaInl5LU_22_DNA_FD_184642 | JGI IMG/M metagenome (GOLD analysis project Ga0209137, IMG submission 184642) | Marine microbial communities from expanding oxygen minimum zones in the Saanich Inlet - ESP_105LU_22_DNA (SPAdes) (version 2) | ecosystem: Environmental > Aquatic > Marine > Intertidal... | reverse complement strand
CATTGATAAATCCCAAACGGAGAGAAAAGAAATCTTAGCTCAATTTATGGGAGTGGATGTCTTTGATAAACTCTATACCTTTGCAGTAGAAGAAAACAGAGATAACGCTTCCCTAATCCGTAAGTTTAAGAGTGATGACTTTACTCAGAAGTTGGCAGATATCGAAACCTCACTAAAGAGTAAAGAAGCGGAATACACATTGGATGAGATTCAGTTGAACGCTTCCAATGATGAAGTGGAGAAACACAATCAAAAATTAATCTCCCTCAACGAAAAAGTGGTAAAAGTTAAATCCGACAATTATTCTTTGACCGACTTGGAAACCCAAAAATCGACGGTGGAAGGGAAGTTGGTGGATTTAGAGGAACAAAGAAATCTAACCCAAAGTAAGATTGAAACTTTAGAGGAAGAACAAATCCGATTAGAAGAATCCATTGATGGGTATGATGAAGATGATATTACCAAACAGGTGGAATTATTCAATCAGTACACTTTGGATTTAAAGGATTTGGATAATGAGTTGGATAAGATGAAGATTAGAGAGGATTCTCTAAAAGAAAGAATGGCTCATTTAGAAACTCATAAATACAATCCTGATTGTGAGATTTGTATGGAGAACTCCGAATCCATCATCGATGCTAAAGTTGGTGTAGAAGCAGACCTATCTATCATTTCGGTGGAGAAAAGAGAAAAGTTTGAATATAAGAACGAACTCCTTTTGGGTATCGATAGTAGAAAGAAATATCCAGAATTGTTGAAAGAACTCAACAAACTAAAAGCTGATGAGGAAAAGGTAAGTAAAGATATTAACACACTTATCAACAAGTTATCAACAATGGAAACTCAAGAAGTGAAGTTAAATTCGGAACTTCTTCAAGTTACACAACTGATTGAAGATTATTTGGAGAATGAAAAGCAAATCCAAAAGAACAAAGAACTCAGAGCAGAAATGCAAGTTGTGAGAAATGAGTTAACATCCGCCAAATCAAATGTAGATACTTTCAACAAAAAGATTCTAAAATTAAATGGTGAAATCTCATCACTAAAGAATCAGAAAGAAACTATTGAAGAAAGAATCAAAGAGGTTGAGAACTTAGAAGAACAATTTGGATTGTACGAATACTACCTCAACGCATTGGGTAAGGATGGTGTATCTTACGAATTGATTTCGAAAGCTCTTCCAATGATTGAAGGTGAGGTAAACAACATCTTAGGTCAAATCGTAGAGTTTGGATTACAATTAGAGATGGATGGAAAGAACATCAACGCTAACATCGTTTACGATGACCAGAAATGGAGTTTGGAGATGTGTAGTGGTATGGAGAAGTTTATATCAGGACTAGCCATTAGAATCGCTCTAATCAATGTATGTAACCTACCTCGTCCTAACTTCTTAGTAGTGGATGAAGGATTCGGAACATTAGATAATGAGAACCTTACATCATTGTATATGTTGTTCGCTTATCTAAAAACTCAATTCGATTTTGTGATGATTATTTCACACATCGATTCAATGAGGGATGTAGTAGATTCCTTAATGGAAATCAAAAAAATAAATGGATTCAGTAACATTAAATTCTAAGAATGATAGGAATTATTGGACAAGGTTTTGTGGGTAACGCAGTTTACCAAAAATTTAAAAATTATTATAAAATAGAAACATACGATTTGGATGAATCAAAATCCAATTCAACCGAACAAAGTGTAATCGATAATGAGATTGTCTTTGTATGTTTACCAACACCAATGAATGAAGATGGTAGTTGTAATACATCAATTGTAGAATCAGCATTAGATAGGATTCATTCGATGGGTAAAGCTGAGATTGTGGTAATTAAATCAACGATTCCACCGGGTACTACTCAACGATTGAATGATAAGTATGATAAATTGAAAGTGGTATTTAATCCGGAATTCTTAACCGAAGCAAATGCAGTAAAGGATTATGAGAATCAAAATCGAATCATCTTAGGAGGACCAAGACCAGCAACTACAAAACTAAGACAGGTATTTGCAAAGGTATTCCCAAAAGCACATATTATCAAAACCGATTCAACTCATGCGGAAATGGTGAAGTATGTTACTAACTCTTTCTTAGCAACCAAAGTATCTTTTGCAAATGAAATGTATCAGATATGTAATAAGTTGGATATCGATTACGATAAGGTAGTAGAATATGCAACCTTTGATGAGAGATTGGGTAAATCCCATTGGAATGTGCCAGGTCCCGATGGTGATTTCGGATATGGTGGACATTGTTTTCCAAAAGATGTTAAGGCACTAATTTATGTAGCAGAAGATGAGTTGGGATTATATTCAACTATGTTAAGAGCCACCGATAAGAAAAACGATGTGGTTCGAAAAAATAGGGATTGGGAACAAATGAAAGGGAGAGCAGTTATTTAGTTTTCAATACATTAGAAGGAAGGGGTTTCACTGTTGGTGAAACCTTTTCTTTTATAAGCGATTCTACTAACCCATTCATCTTATAACCTTTATCTTTACAAAACTCTTTCAACATCTGATGAACTTCAGCATCGATTTGTAACATTGCATATTTCTTACTCATATCTTTATCCATTTTCTTTCGCTGTTTAAGGTGAATGAACCAATGTGTTCTCTATCCCACATATAAGGTTCGATAAGTGAAAGAAACATTCCACCATCATTCCCTACATATAAATGGTAAGTTTCTCCCATAACAGGTTCAAAGTTAAATTTTGATTTGTAAACTAAATCATTCCATTGATATTCCTCAACCAACTTCTGATATTCTTCTTTCAGTTCATTAAACTTAGCTGAGAATTGTTTGTTGACTTTATTAACACTTATTCCTTTCCAAGTTGGAACATCATCCAATCGGATAGCTGGTGCGGAAGTATTAGTACCATATGGTAAAAGAGCTGCATTATAACCTTTCTCTTTATCGTAAACTACATTATCGGGTTTCTTTTCTCCCATTCTTTAGAACTCTTTAGTTTTCTTTAGAATAAATATTTCAATTCTAAATTTCCCAATATTTATAAAGGAATTAACGGAATTATTCATTAATGGCTAGAATTAAGAAATATTCACCTGAACAAAAATTATCATCCTTTCAAACTTTCGTAGTAGATGACAATCCAAATTCGGATTACTTTAGAATTACGGAATTTAAGGATACATTTACTGGTGGTAAAAACGGATTTTTAATTGAAGGTTCTGAACACCTAAAAGAATCAACCGAAATCAAAATTGAGATTTTGGATGTTGCTGGTAATCCAGTGTACTATGAACCTGGAAATGGTATTCCAGAATACTATGAGGGTGTTTCTAAACTAATAGCTGTTTACATTTATGAAGATACTCCAATTGGATTGGGTAAGATTACTATTTTAGGTGAACTTAAACAATACGATGATACTGGTGTTATCAGGCAGATTCCAACCGAATGGCAAGGTGCATATAATGTTAAATGGGAACGAACTTTCCAAATTAACAAAAATCTAGCCAACGAAGATAAAGTAAGATTTTATCGTAGACCAAAAGTAAACATTGATGAAATTGTAAAACCAATCTTTAGTGGAAATCCACCATCGGTAACTCAGACAGGTAGTGTGGATGGCATCCCATTAGTTCCAAATGAAAATACAAGTCTTTCTAATTTCTCATTACCAACTTCATATAGATTGGTAATCGCAAGTGGTAGTAATTGGACTGGTTCGATTGAGGGGCAAACTATTACATTTAATAATATTAATTATTCTCCAATAATCGATGAGGTTGTTAATAAAACTGAATTAGTAGTATCACCTCCATATACTGAAAATGGATTGGTAAAATCATTTATTGATGAAACTTATTCGGTTACATTTCCATACATTGAGGGAGTTGGTGATTTAGCAACTGCACTTACTGGTTCGTTTGCTAAGATTAACATCACCGATATGAAAACTTTTGTGGGTGATGCTGCGAGAGTAAAGGTGTTTAGAAGGTCTCAATCAAACTTAACTGATTATGAGTTTGTTCAAGAGATTCAATTGGAATCAAATGAACTTCTTAGAGATATTGAAACTTTTGCTAAGAACGAAGAATTATATGGACAATTTACTGATACTATTTTAGGTGAGTATTGGGTAACTTCTTCTAATGATTTTACTTTAGAATTTAATCAAGACTTTTTATATAATTCAGCTAAGTTAAATTCATCACCATCAAACTACTTTTTGACATCTCAAAGTTTATCTATTCAATCTGGGGTGGAATACACTTTGGGATTGAATGTTAGAAAATCAACAAATGTAACTGGTGATTATCTTAAAGTATTTTTGAGTGGTTCATATAATGGTACATCGGTATCACAAACAATTACTCAGATAAATTCATCAAATAGTATTCTTCAGAAAACAAACTTTACTGAAAATATTATAGCAAATAATTTTGATTCTGCTAAACTCTATTTTGAGGTAAGTGGTAGCGATTGGTATGTTAACAATGTGAGCTTAAAGGCATCACAAGAAACTTCATTCTCACCTGATGAAATTACATTCATTCAACAAGTTCCAAAAACTTTAGTTGAAGAAACATTTGATTATCGTTTTGAATTCTACGATATCAACAACAACTACATACCTGTTACGGTAGAAAAAACTAAAACATTTGTGGGTGGTAATACTAACTTATTTAATAAAAGCATCAGTATTACACCAGACAATTTATATTTCTCATTTGATTCCGCATCAAATCCAGCCAATCCAGTTCCACCATTTGTTATAAACTTTGATGTGGAAACTACATTGGTAACTGGTTCTATAACTTATACATCTGGTGCTTATGATTTTTATGGAAATCTAATATCGGCATCCGAATATGTTGGTGGTCAATATCCTGGCTATCTAACTGATTGGAATGTTGATTTAGGTAGACAACCATATTTGAGAGTACAGGATTTTACGGGTTCAAGAGAAGATATTGTTGTACAATATATTCGATATACTGGTGAAGTAGAAGGTGTATCTGATACATTTGTTATTACACGAGTTGAAGATGGTAAAGGTGGTGTAAGTTTTGAAATCGTACCATTTAGAGGAACTCAGATTAAAAACAAAGAATCTAAAACATTAGAGGTTCAAGCTGTAAGAGTTGATGGTATTAATAGAATCCAACTTAGAGATGGATTGAGTAGAGGTTGGTCTGAGGCTAAACTTCACTTACTATCCTCATCGTTAGATGGTACTCAAACTTATGTATCGCTTTCACAAGCAATTACTAATCCTAACTTTATTGAGGGTATATCTGCTGGTACAACTGGTAGTGGTGAAATTGATTATAACGCAATCTTTACGAGAGATGCGATTGATAATGAGTTAACTCTTTATTTGATGGATGGCCCAACATCCTCATCTATTTTAACATCAATCATCTTAACGGACTTAAAAGATGGTTTGAATAATGGTGTGGTTACTTCAACAACGGACCAATTCAACATTAAGTACGAACCAAGAAAACTATCACCATTTGCACCTCAACAATCAATAGTAACCGCATCTTTCCAAAGAAGAGGTACAACTCTAAATCCTCTTTCGGCAAGTTTGGTAATTTATCCATCATCTTCGATAGAACCAAAAACGGAGTTACCACACTTTTATATGTTCTATGAAACCGGAGCATTTGATAGTACGATTACTTTAGCGGTAACTGATTATTTGGGTAACTCAATCAATAGTGGTATTCCGGGTAATAGTGTACCTTACTATTCAGCGGTTGAAACAAAGCAACTTAATTTAGAGTTCACTTACACCGAACCAATAACATCAGCATCGGTAACCGCAAATAAATCATTCTTTATTACACCAGATGGTTTACCGGGTCAAAATGCAATCATTATTGATATTGACCCACAACCAGTAGCATTGGGTTCGAATCATAAAGGAGAAGTTTATAACTATTCGTTAGCAAATACCGATATCCAAGTTACTCAGGGTGATTTATTCTTAATCAACACCGCATCAGGTGACCCTGGTACTTTTACTACTCGTTCGATTACTCCAACTAATATTCAATTCACAACTTTAGATGGGGATTCATCAACAACGATGAGTTTAGGTGGATTTGTATCCATGTCCGCATTGAGTGCGAGTATCAAATATGATTTTGATATCTATCCATACTTTACTTCATCATTAGTAACTGCAAGTAGAACTCAAAAGTTTACTAAGGTAGTTGAAGGAGCTGGAGCAATTGAGGTAACTTTAGACCCAATCGCTGTAGCATTTAATGCAGATGAGAGTGGATTTATATCAAACTACTCTTTAGCATCAACTGAAGTATTCATCAAACAAAATGATGAGTTCTTACTATATGACCCAACTGATGCCGGTATTCCGGGTACATTCTTAACCGCATCAATTTCAGCATCAGGAATCACATTCTCAGAAGTATCATCTTCAAATAGAGATAGTGGTAGTGGTGATGAGATTTTACATTTCAAAGGATTTAGTGGAATTGAACGAACACAACCATCGGCAAGTATAACTTACAACTTTAAAGTATATCCATACTCATTGGATGGTGGGGTAGCTGGTGTACCAAGAATAGTATCTAAAACACAAACCTTTTCAAAGGTAAATGATGGTAGTAAGGCGCGAAAAGTATCTTTAGTATCATCCGCCGATACTGTAATATATGATGGTGATGGTACAAAGGTTGCTCCCGCTGGTTCGGTAGTTTTAACAGCCACTGCATTTAATACATCGGGTTCTACATATTTTGAATTCTTAGATGCGGATGGTGGTACTGTTGGAGCTGGCTCATCCACATCAAATACCGCAAATGTAGATAACTATTTGCCAGGTCCAGGTTCATCAAGTTTATTCACTGTAAATCTTAGAGATGGTAATTCATCCGGTCCTATATTTGATGTAGATACTGTAACTATATCTGGTATTCAAGAAGGTTCAACCGCATATTCGGTAGTAATATCTAATCCAGCATCATCGGTAACGGTGGAAGTTGATGGTACAATTTATTTTGATAATAGTGGAACTTTAATCAGAGCATACAAAGGTGGAACAGAATTACAATTTGTAGAGATATACGATGAATCCGCAGTAGACCCGGTAACCTTCTTACCAATTGGTACATTTGGGCAATTCTCCGCATCGATACATGATATATCTACTTTCTTAACTCATGCGGATGGTAGAATTGTATCTCAATCTGGACAACTATATGGTAGTTCCTCTGGAGTTGGTAGTTGGACATTACCTCAAGACAATACACAAGGATATATTACTTACAAAATTGATTTTGAAAATGGCAGAGCAGCTCAGTTTGTACAACAATCGTTTTCAACTGTTTTTGAGGGAGCAACTGGACCTGGTTTAGTATTTAGAGGACCTTACACTGGTTCAATTGAATACATATATAGTTTACAACAAAAGAGAAGAGATTCGGTTCTTTATTCAGCAGATGGGAATGAACCATATGATACTTACTATGCAACCAAAGAAAGTGGTTCTTCTTATACGATTCCAGCTGGAACACAACCACCAACGGTAGGTGGGGTTCTAAACTCCGATTATTGGGAATCGTTGGGGCAGGAAGATTTTTTTGTGGCAGCTAAGTTAGCAATCTTCGAACAATCTTTTGTTAAAGAAACTATTAATGTGGGTACTCCACCTGCTGGAAATCCAAATGCTAATATCGCAATTGTGGGTGGTACTGATGAACCATATATCGCAATCGGACAGACTGGAACTCAAGGTTTTGCACAACCGGGTGTATTCTTAGGATTAACCAACGATGGTGGACCAATTGGTACTTCTGGTACAATGGGTATCCTATCATTAAAAGGTGTGCCGGATTTAGGAGGTTCATATAACTCTTTAGAATGGGATGGAGAAACTCTAACCATCAGAGGAGCACTTAGACAAACCGCGGCTGGGCAAATCGAAGGTTCTTTGAGAGGAGCTTGGCAAACGGGTGTAAACTATTATCCAAACGATATTGTCTCCGCTAATGGGCAAAGTTGGTTAATGATTGGAGTCGGTCATATATCAACTACAAACGATGAACCTGGTGTTGGAGTAAACTATACAACCTATTGGCAAATTGCAGCAGCCGCTGGTTCATCTGGAACTTCTGGTGATACTGCTAAAACAATCAGATTATCATCGGATTATCAAGCATTTGTGGTAGCAAAGAATGGTACGGTAACACCATCAACAATTACCTTTACCGCAAATAGACAAAACATTTCAACCGCTACCACATTTACTCCAACTCCATCAGTAACATTGGGAGGTAGTGGTGATACAAGAACTTTAAGTTCTGCCGATTTCGGAACAAATACTTCAGTAACTGTTGAAGCATCTGCGGATGGTTTAAGTGATGAAATTACCATTGTAAAAGTAGAAGAAGGTTCAGATGCACTTACAATTGTGTTATCTAATGAATCCCATACTTTCCAAGCGAATAGTGCTGGTACAATTACATCTTATGCTGGAAGTGGAACTGAAATATTAGTTTACGAAGGTGCTACTCAATTAGATTACGATGGTGTTGGTACTGGTGTTGGAAAGTGGACAGTTGCAACATCTCCATCTAACATTCTTACGGGTAGTATTTCGGATGGTGGTAATTATGCATTAGTTGGTGACCATAGTAATATGACTGCTAACCAAGCATCGATTATCTATACAATTAGTGGTAAAAAATTAAATGGAGATTCTTTCTCCTTTACCAAACTTCAATCTTTTTCAAAATCGGTCGCTGGTACAAATGGTACAAATGGAACGGATGGTGCACCTGGTCCTTCTGGTTCGGCTGGTGCTGGTGTAGTTTATAGAGGGGTTTGGGAAAGTGGAACTCAATACTTCGCAAGTGATGGTGTTAGAAAAGATGTAGTTCAATATAATGGGGCATATTATATAACTAATATAACTCACCGATATGTTGGTACTTATACTGGGCAGGATGTATTGGCGGGTGATATTGTATTGGATACTGGAAATTATTACCAAGCATCAATTGATATTTTGGGAGGAGATTATTTCCCTGGTGATGCAGAATGGCCACAAATAGATATAACTTCCCCTACCCCAACTGGAACTGGAACCGATGCATTGTTTGATTCGTTTGGAGCAGAGTTTACTTCAGTAGCAACTGATATCTTATTTTCACAAGATGTGTATGCTAATAGAACTGTAAATGTTGGAGCTAGTGGTGGTTCGCCTGTGATTGCATTAAATGCTGATTCTTCATCTGGATATCTGAATCCAAGAATTCAAATTGGACAGGATATTGCTGGTGGTGATGGTTTTGGTGATAGTGGTATTTACTTTGGGTATGCTGGTGGTAATCCTGTACTTTCAATGGTTAGTGGTTCTACATTCTTTATCTATGAATCCGGTTCTATTGAATTATCAGATGCATCATTTGTAGGAACTGGTTCGATTATCGAAGGTGCATCTATTAGAGTTGGTAGAAATTTAGCAGTTTCGGCATCTGCACCAAACGCATATAACTTTACAGTATCAACCGAAGGTGTGGTTTCCGCATCTCAGGCATTTATTCAAGGAACAATCGCAGCATCCGCTGGTAACATTGGTAACTGGGTTATTGACCCAACTGTAAATGGTGCTGGTGGTGTATTAAGAGATAGCGATAGTGAATTGGTATTTGACCCAAATATACCTGAAATACAAATTTATTCGGAATCAATACAAAGAGTATTTATTGGAGCTAGTGGTTTAACATCTACTGCTGCAGTTAGTTCATCATTTGTTTGGACAACTCCTGAACCTGATATAACATCGGCTACCATTACATCAAATGCCGGTAACACAAACTCAGTCATAACCAATGTGTACACTGCTGTTTCGGATAATGGTATTGATTTAACTCCTGGTGTTTATGGATTCCAAGGCATTGATTGGCCAACCGGTACAATTGCAGAACCATTGGGGATAACAACCCCCGGTAATTCTGCTTATCCAAATTATCAACCTTCATTCGAAGGACAAGTACATGGTGGATTTAGTGTTTACTTTCAAAGACCTAGAAGTATTACCGCAGCACTTTATTTGGAAGTAGTTGATGCTAATAATGGTAATGCTGTAATTGGTACAAGTGGATTGATAAGTAATATAGCAGACGGTGACTTTCCATTAACTACGATATATGTAGCTACTGAAAGTGGTGGTATATTTTCGGTAGTTGGAAATACTAAAATTACTTTAGATGATGGTACTACAAAGTTAGCAAAGGATGTTACTTTAGATGATAAAATTTTAGCATGGGATGATACTAATAAAAAATGGGTTAGTGCAACTCTTTCAAATGTTTTACGCAGAACTGTATCTGAAGTTTACAAAGTAATTGCAGGTAATAATGAAATAGAAGTATCGGATTCTCACCCATTTTGGTTATTTGGTAATGAAGAAAATTCAGGTCAGGTTAGAGTTTCAAATATAGTAGAAGGTAAAACTAAAATTTGGATTAAAGATGGTGATTCTAAAAAGGAAGTAATTGTAGATAAAGTTGAAAAAATTGAAAAACAAGAAGAGGTAATAACTTTTACTATTCCAACTTATGTAAACTATGTTTCAAATAATATTATATCGCACAATGCAATAGGGACTTTAGTTTGGGAAGCTGTTGACACATCTTTTGATTACGATCCCGGTTCAGCTAGAACATTAAATTCGGGTACTAATGTATCAAGAAATATCACAATTTCAACAGCAACAACAAATGCCAAATTAAGATATAGATTAAATGTAAGTACAACTAGTGGTAACACCATTAATGTTGCATCCAATGGAACTCTTACTTATAACTATTATCAACAAACTGCTGATATAGCTCAAACTAATACGGGTGGAAAGGAAGTTTACTTCGCAAGTTCAAGAATGACTACCGATGGGATTTCAGTTGAAAAAAGTAATAACTTCGTAGAACTTAAACCTTCTGGAATTCAATTAGTAAGTTCGGAAAATATTTTTGTTAAGGCAAGAAGAAAAGACAGTATAGTAAATTCTACCGCAGCAGATGCAGAACTATTTAGAGTTGAAGGTGGTACATCGTATTTCACCGCTGCACCAACCCCATACACAACTGCAATTGCAGTAGCGGGTCATATTCGACCGTTCGAGGCTGGTTGGGATTTGGGTGGTTCAACTTCTGTATTGAAATTCAAAAACCTAAACGGATTTGATATTGAGGATTTGGCAGTATCTAAATCTACAAGTGGGTATGCTCGTTTATTTGATAATATAATTATCCAATGGGTTAGAACTACATCAACGGAAACCGATGGTAAACATAGTGGTACTTGGCCTACATCATTCAACACAATTTATGGGGCAGTTATTTCTAAAGGTAATAATAGCTCCACCCATGTGGAAGATAATAACACCGCAAACATATCATATACGACAACCAATTGGTATGTAAATTTTAATGAAAATGGAACAAGAACTACTTTTATTATAGCAATAGGAGAAAAAGCATAAAAAATGGAAATAAGATATTTTGGACATTATGATAGTGGAAGTGGTGAGTATTTTGGATTCTATCCAACGGATTTATATCCTGATATTGAATCTATACCAACCCCAAACATTGAATTAACTTTTGATGAATGGCAAACGGCAATTGGAAGTAGACACATTGTAGTTAATGGGGTTTCTACTCCATATGTAAAAACGGCAGAAGAGCAATTAGATGGGATTAAGCGAATTAGAACACGCTTGTTAGAACAATCTGATTGGGTAGTACTTCCGTATTCTCCAATAACTGGTTCGAAGTTGGAAGAGTGGATAACTTATAGACAAGCACTTAGAGATATCACAACTCAAACCCCACCATATGTACTACCAACTCAGCCAGAATAATTCGTAAAACGAAACTTATATATACTTATATATAAACATAATATTATGGCACAAAAGACAGAAAATTTAGAAAATGAAATTGTAGAAAGACTACGATTCCTCAGAGATGAAACTGATAAGATTGTAATTTTCTTAGGTCAATTAGCTGTACAAGAAAGAACTCTCAAAAGAAGATTAAGAGAAATCGAAGATAACCAAGAAAAATATGGTTCGATGAATGATAAATACATCTTTGAATTGGAAGAAAAATTGGGAGAGTTGGATAAGAAGTACAAAAACGGGCAAGTAGACTTAGATAGGGGAACAATTACTTTTGAAGAATAATTTGGTTAATTCAAATTATTTTTGTATCTTTACACAATAGTGTATCTAATAAGTTATGGTTAAGCAAAAATTATTATATGTGGCATCACATCTATCGACCGGTGGAATGCCACAATATCTTCTCAAACAAATTCAAACTTTTAAAGATGAGTTTGAAATTGAAGTTGTTGAATACAATGACCACAGTGGTGGTGTGTTTGTAGTCCAAAAAAATCAAATTAATGATTTAGTAAAACTTCATACTCTTTATGAAAATAAAGGTGAATCTCTTATTAAGATTATCGAAGAGGGTAAGTTTAATATTATTCACTTCACCGAAATCCCAGAACACTTTATTGAGCATTCAACTTTAGATACTATTTTTGGTAACAAAAAACGAAAGTATAACATTGTATGTTCAACTCATGGTTCATTTACCAACCCAGATGAAATCAAATATCATCCTGATAGATATGTTTTAGTATCTGAGTGGAGTAGACAAAGATTTGAACATTTAGGAGTTGATACTAAAGTTTGGGAATACCCAATTGAAGATTTCAAATACGATAAAGATTCTGCGAAAGAAGAGTTAGGATTTGAAAAAGATTGGAAGCATGTTTTGATGGTGGGATTATTTTCTCAAGGAAAAAATCAAGGCGAAATCTTTGATGTAGCTAGATTATTAGAAAAATACAAAATTAAATTTCACTTTGTAGGAAATCAAGCCGTTAACTTTGAAGAGTATTGGGCACCTCTAATGAAATTCAAACCATCCAATTGTGTGGTTTGGGGTGAGAGAACCGATACGGATAAATTCTACAAAGCAGCGGATATGTTCTACTTTAGTTCGAAGTTAGAATTAAATCCACTTTCAATTAAAGAAGCATTATCGTATGGATTACCATCTATCTTCAGAAAATTACACACTTATTTAGATACATATGATAATCATCCATTGGTTACTTATATTGATGATGATATTTACAATACTAAAAATTTAATTTTAGATAAACTACAACTTGAGTTTAATCAAATACCTGGTTGGTTTTCGTATGAACAACTTTATACCGATGTTGTGGAGAAATTACCCAATAATGCTAACATTGTTGAAGTAGGTGCTTGGTTTGGAAAATCGACAAATTTCTTAGCACAAAAAATCAAAGAGAGTGGTAAGAGAATCAACTTCACCACAGTGGATACCTTTAAAGGTTCACCAACCGAAGATGTGCATAACAACACTCTAACGGTATTTGATAATGATATCTATTCGGAGTTTATGCATTCAACCATAATGTTGGATAATTTATCTAATGTAAATGTAATTAAAGATACTTCGGTTAATGCTAAAGATTTGTTTCTTAATAACTCTTTGGATTTCATAATGATTGATGCAGGTCATACCTACGAAGATGTAAAGAGTGATATTAATGCTTGGTATTATAAAGTTAAACCAGGTGGTATTATTTCTGGAGATGATTATATTCCAGTATTTCAAGGTGTTATTGATGCCGTTAATGAATATTTTTACGGACAGATTACTCGAACCGAAACGGGGTGGTATAGAAAAAGACCCCGTATTCAGATTCTTCACATGATGACTAGGCCTGATGATGTACGAGAGAAAATTAGTGCTAACTCACTTAAACAACTTCAACGATTGGGGTTTGATTATAAACCAATCATAAATGAAGTATATGATGGAATTCCCCCATCCGAATTTTGTAGGAGACCCGAAGATATATCAGAAACCCCAATTTATCACGGAGAAGCTGGTATAGGAAATATTACTGGTAGACATTATGGTTGTTACTTAGCTCATATCAACGCACTAAAGGAAATTGATACTGAGAATTATGATTACACTCTGATTTTTGAAGCAGATGCGTTTATATACTCTACTTTAAAAGAATTTGCTGATATTGTGTATAAAGCTTGTTTTATATCAGAAAGAGATGATGTTCCTTATATTTCATTTGCTAAAAATCCATCGTGGTGTAAGTGGGATGTTGATTCTAACTTTGTTAGAACTTATCACAACCAAGATTGGGCACATGCATATTTGATTCCAAATAGAGAAAAGCAATGGTATATGGATAGAATCGAAGATTGTGAATGGGATGTAGCTGATTTGTGGTACAATCATGTATTTTATAAACATGACCGATTGAGATATACAACTCATGAATATTATTCAAAGCAAGCTGAAGGAGTATCCTTATTAGATAACACAAACAAAAGTTGGAAATGATTTACGGAAAAATACAAAGAAATCCAAATAACATAGTTGAGATTAAAAATAGAGTTTCAATCTCATATATCAAAGGACCAAAGGTTGAAATCTTAGGTAGTACCGATGCTACATACAAAGTTCAGTTTTTTGATAAACGAACCAACACACTTCATTTCGAAACCGAAATTAAAAATAATTGTTGGGCTAAGGCAAATATTGAATACTTTGTAGATTGGAACATCAAAGTATGGGATGGTGATATTCTATTTTATGATGAACATTATAATGCAGAAAATAAAAGGGTTTATGTTGCTATTGATTCTAAAGCTTTAGGTGATTCGTTAGCATGGATTCCATATATGGATGAGTTTTCTAAAAAGCATAATTGTAAGGTGGTGGTTTCTACTTTTCATAACGATATGTTTATGGAGCAATATACTAATTTAGAATTCGTAACACCTGGTGAAGTTGTTCCAAATTTATACGCAATGTATTCTTTGGGACTATTCTACAACGAAGATGGTTCAGTAAACTTATATAAAAACCCACAAGACCCAAAATCAGTTACCATGCAGCAAATGGCAAGTGATATTTTAGGATTGGAATATATCGAAATTAAACCAAAGCTAAAAAAGAGAGATGTTCCTAAAATAGAAAACTTAATTACTATTGCTATCCATGGAACCGCTCAATCAAAGTATTGGAATAATTCAACCGGTTGGCAAGAAGTTGTAGACTGGTTAAAGAGTAGGGGTTATATTGTTAAGTTACTATCCAAAGAACAAACTGGTTATATGGGTAACTTTGAACCTAATGGAGTTATTAAACATCCATGGGGACCTATTGATTTGGTAATGGATGAGATGGCAAAATCCAAAGCATTTATTGGAATTGGTAGTGGATTGAGTTGGTTAAGTTGGGCATTGGGAACTAAGACAGTTTTGATTAGTGGGTTCTCATACGATTGGGCAGAGATGCAGGATTGTGTAAGAATCACCGCACCTAAAGATATGTGTAGTGGATGTTTTAATCGATTGAAGTTAGATGCTGGTGATTGGAATTGGTGTCCAGACCACAAAGGAACTGAAAGGCAATTCGAATGTACCAAATCTATTACAGGTGAAATGGTAATCAAAGAATTAAAAAAGTTTTTATAATATGAAGATTTGGATGAATGGTTGTTTTGATGTTCTTCACTATGGGCATTTTAAGTTAATAGAATACGCTAAATCATTCGATGGTAAGTTAGTAATCGGAATTGATTCAGATGAAAGAGTTAAGTACTTAAAAGGAAGTAGTAGACCTTTCCACACTCAAGAACAAAGAAGGTTTAATCTGATGCAAATTAAAGGTGTGGATGCGGTTGTAACTTTTGATAGTGAGGATGAACTTAGAAAACAAATTGAATTATATTCGCCTGATATCTTTGTGATTGGGGATGAGTATATGTACAAGCCAATCATTGGTGGTGAGTTTGCAAACGAAATCAAATTCTTTCCAAAACTAAACGGATTTTCAACAACTGGTTTATTAGATGAGTAAAGTATTAGTAATCGGAGAAGAGTGTATGGATATCTTCATTTATGGAGATACACCACGTCTTTCACCTGAAGGACCGGCTCCTGTTTTTATTCCAAAGAGAGAAGTTTATAATGGTGGAATGGGAATGAATGTATGTAGAAACTTACAAGAGTTAAACATAGAATCTGATTTTCACCATCAACTAAATACCATTACAAAGACACGATATGTGCATGAATCATCAAACACTTTATTACTCAGAGTTGATGAAGAGCAAAATATAGATAGAGTAACCGATGAAACTCTTACACATATTGATTATTGGGAATATCCAATGGTAGTAATTGCTGATTACAACAAAGGATTCCTAACTGAAGAAGATATTGCATATATCGGATTCAAACACCCAAATGTAATTTGTGATACAAAGAAAAAATTGGGTGATTGGTGTAAGGATTTACGATTCATTAAACTCAATCGTTCTGAATATGAAAACAACAAAGATTTTATTCAACAAAACGATTGGATTTTGGAAAAGTTGATAATTACATTAGATAAGGATGGGTGTATGTATAAAGGTACAACATACCCAACCGAACAAGTAGAGATTATGGATATCTCAGGAGCTGGTGATACATTCGTAGCAGGATTTGTGAAAATGTTCTTAGATACCGAAGATATTTCAAAATCAATACAATTCGGAAATCGTTGTTCAGCTCAAGTTGTACAAAGGAGAGGTGTAACAACAATAGATTACGAAAATTTATAAATTATATATTTATATATGAATTCAAAACAAATTAATTAATTTAAGGTCATATGGCAAAGGAACAAAAAACATCAATTGATTTAGTAACCGTTGAGTTATCTGAAGAAAAACTTAACGAAATCAAAAGTTACAATTCACAACTTAATGGGTTGATGACTCAAATTGGACAACTTCATATCAGAAAGAATGAACTTCACTCTGAGTTGGAGAGAATTGAGCAAGCATTTGGCGAAGCTGAAACAAACTTCAAAGAAACCAATGCTGAAATGAGAAAAGAGTTGAATAAGTTGGAAAGAGATTACCCAAGAGGTCAATTAGATTTAGAAAAGGGTACAATCACTTACAACAAAGCTCTTAAAGAGCAGATGATGCAACAACAGCAACAAGGACAATTTGGACCTAACCCAAATGGTGTAGATGGTGGTGAGGTTGTAGCAGAGCCTTTCTCAAAAGTATAAGGTAAAAGAATAAAATCGTATATTTATATAGTACAACGGAAATAGTACTATTATAATGAACGAATTATCTAAATTTTTAGTAGAGAGTATATTATCGGAAGCGGACAGTGTAGACAAAAAGATTGTAGTCTACGCTGGCCGCTTTCAACCTTTTCATAAGGGTCATTACGCAACATACCAACATTTGGTAAAAAAGTTCGGTAAGGATAATGTGTACATTGGTACATCTAACAAAACCGATAATCAGAAATCACCATTTAATTTCAAAGAGAAGGTGATGGTAATGACTACAATGTTTGGAATTCCTTCCAACAAAATCGTTCAAGTAAAAAACCCATATCAACCAACTGAGGTGATGGGTAAATTCGATGAAGATACC
>Ga0209137_1002176_pt1 | contig 17552 bp, 19 predicted proteins | sample SaaInl5LU_22_DNA_FD_184642 | JGI IMG/M metagenome (GOLD analysis project Ga0209137, IMG submission 184642) | Marine microbial communities from expanding oxygen minimum zones in the Saanich Inlet - ESP_105LU_22_DNA (SPAdes) (version 2) | ecosystem: Environmental > Aquatic > Marine > Intertidal... | reverse complement strand
TCATCTCGTCGCTGGCCGACGATATCATGAATTCCGTGCCGCAATCGCTGCGCGATGGCTCTTATGGCTTGGGTGCCACGAAGTCGGAAACTGTGCGTCAGGTGATCTTGCCCGCCGCATTGCCGGGTATCGTTGGCGCGATCTTGCTGGCCGCCAGCCGGGCGATTGGTGAGACGATGATCGTGACCATGGGGGCAGGGGCCTCGGCCAAGCTTGATCTGAACCCTTTCGAGGCAATGACCACGATCACCGTGAAAATCGTCAGCCAGTTGACGGGTGATTTGGAATTCAACTCGGCCGAAACGCTGGTGGCCTTTGCGCTGGGGATCACGCTGTTCGTGATCACCTTGGGGCTGAACATCTTTGCGCTTTGGGTCGTGCGCAGATACCGGGAGCAGTACGAATGACTGACGCAACCGCAGCGGCGACACCGCAAAGCCCGGCCAAGCCCGCAACATCGCTGTTGCAACAGACGGACCGGATGAAAAAGCGCAACGCTGCCGAAACCCGGTTCAAATATTATGGCATCGTCGCGATCTGCGTCAGCCTGTCGGTATTGTTCATCATGCTTTGGACGATCTTTTCGGATGGCGTTTGGGCCTTTCGGCAGGCGACATTTTCCTTCCCGGTGACCTTGGATGCCGAGCGGCTTGACCCCAATGGCAACCGCCAGCGCGATGAAATGATGCGTGTGACCACCATCGGCTACACGGGTCTGTTGAACGACAATCTGATCGCCTATCTGGCCGAACGCGGTATCTCGACCGAAGGGGTCAGCGATCGCGAAATCGCAGCCTTCATCTCACGCGATACGCCCGCCCGCCTGCGCCATATGGTGCTCGCCGATCCGTCGCTTTTGGGCCAAACCATCCGCTTCGAGGGATTTGCCACAGGGCGCGTCGACGGCTATCTCAAGGGGCGCGTGACGCGTGCAATCGCCAAGCTTGACGTCAATATCTCGGGCGCCCAGCTGGATCTGGCCGATCGCATGGTCGATGACGGGCTTTTGTCGCTCAAGTTCAACTGGGGCTTTCTGACCAATCCCGATGCATCCGACCAGCGGCCTGAAGCCTCGGGGCTGGGCGTGGCGATGATCGGCTCGGCCTATATGATGCTTTTGGTGGCGTTGATGGTGCTGCCGCTAGGCGTCTCGGCCTCGATCTATCTTGAGGAATTCGCGCCCAAGAACCGCTGGACCGATTTGATCGAGGTGAATATCTCGAACCTCGCTGCGGTGCCCTCGATCGTCTACGGCATCTTGGGGCTCGCGATCTTCATCAATTTTGCGCAATTCCCGCAATCCTCGCCTTTGGTGGGGGCGCTGGTGCTGACGTTGATGACACTGCCCACGATCATCATCGCGACACGCGCGGCCATTCGCGCCGTCCCCCCCTCGATCCGCGACGCGGCGATGGGGGTTGGGGCCTCGAAGATGCAGGTGGTGTTTCACCATGTGTTGCCCTTGGCGGCACCGGGGATCTTGACCGGCACGATCTTGGGGTTGGCATCGGCTTTGGGGGAAACGGCACCCTTGCTGCTGATCGGCATGGTGGCCTTTGTCGCAAACTACCCGGCGGGGCCGTTTGACGGCGGTATCTTCGACCCGGCGACGGCATTGCCGGTGCAGGTCTATTCTTGGGCTTCCCGGGCCGACCCGGCCTTTATCGAGCGATCCGCAGGGGCAATTATCGTATTGTTGGCCTTTTTGCTGATCATGAACATCTTGGCCATCGTGCTGCGTCGTCGCTTCGAGCGGCGCTGGTAAGGAACGGAACATGGACGACCAACTCATGACGGAGAGACTTGTGGACGCACAGGACATCAAGATCACCGCCCGCGGCGTGCAGGTGTACTATGGCGAGAAACATGCGCTCAAGGACGTCGATGTCGATATCCTGACCAATACGGTCACCGCCTTCATTGGCCCCTCGGGCTGTGGCAAGTCGACGTTTCTGCGCTGTTTGAACCGCATGAACGACACGGTGGCCATCGCGCGGGTCGAGGGGGATATCCGCCTTGACGGTGAAGATATCTATGACAGCCGCGTTGACCCCGTGCAGCTGCGTGCCAAGGTCGGGATGGTGTTTCAAAAGCCCAATCCGTTCCCAAAATCGATCTATGACAACGTCGCCTATGGGCCAAAGATCCACGGCTTGGCCCGCACCAAAGCCGATCTCGACGGGATCGTCGAGGAAAGCCTGCGCAAGGCCGCGCTCTGGAATGAGGTGAAGGATCGTCTCAAGGAATCGGGCACCGGCCTCTCGGGTGGTCAGCAGCAGCGCCTTTGCATCGCGCGCGCTATCGCCACCGGCCCCGAGGTTCTCTTGATGGACGAACCTTGTTCCGCGCTCGACCCCATCGCCACGGCGCAGGTCGAGGAATTGATCGACGAGCTGCGCGCCAAGTTCTCGGTCGTGATCGTGACCCACTCGATGCAGCAGGCCGCACGCGTCAGCCAGAAAACCGCCTTCTTCCACCTCGGTAATCTGGTGGAATACGGCAATACATCGAAGATTTTCACCAATCCTGACGATCCGCGTACAGAAAGCTACATCACAGGCCGGATCGGTTGAGCCAATTTCGTATAGGGCAGGGGAGATAACCATGCCACCATCAGAACATATCGTATCGGGCTTCGACCGCGACCTCGAAGGCATCCAAGCGCAAATCATGCGCATGGGCGGCTTGGTCGAAGAGGCCATCGCGCGCGCCACCGAGGCGCTTGAAACCCGCGATGCCGAACAGGCGCGTGCCGTGCGTGATGGCGACCGCGCCATCGACGCGCTGGAAGAACAGGTCAACGAAGAAGCGGCCCGCATCATCGCGCAGCGTCAACCCATCGCCACGGATTTGCGCACGGTTTTGACGGTGTTCCGGGTGTCGACCAATCTTGAGCGGATTGGCGATTACGCCAAGAACATCGCCAAGCGCACCGAAACCATCATCGACAGCCCGCCGGTCAATGGCACAGCCGCCTCGCTGCGTCGGATGGCGCGCCAGGTGGAATTGATGCTCAAGGATGTGCTGGATGCCTATATCCAGCGCGATATTGCCATGGCGGCGGATGTGCGCGCGCGTGACCGTGATGTCGACCAGATGTATTCGGCGCTGTTTCGCGAGTATCTGACCTTCATGATGGAAGATCCGCGCAACATCACCACCTGCATGCATTTGCATTTCATGGCCAAGAATATCGAGCGGATGGGCGACCATGTCACCTCGATCGCCGAACAGGTGATTTATCTGGTGACCGGCGACATGCCCGACGATGACCGGCCCAAGCAAGACGCCACCGCGCTCGACGCCGGGCGCGGCGTGTAAGGGGCAGGGGACATGGCCGGGGAACCGCTTGTACTTGTGGTCGAGGATGAACCCGCACAGCGCGAGGTTCTGGCATATAACATCAAGGCCGAAGGCTATCAGGTCATCACCGCCGAAGCCGGCGATGAAGCCTTGGTTTTGGTGCGTGAAACACCGCCCGATTTGATCGTGCTGGACTGGATGTTGCCGCATGTCTCGGGGATCGAAGTGTGCCGCCAACTCAAGATGGGTGTCGATACGGCGCGAATTCCCGTGATCATGCTTTCTGCGCGCTCGGAAGAGACCGACAAGATCCGGGGCCTTGAGACCGGTGCGGATGATTATATCACCAAGCCATATTCCGTGGCCGAGCTATTGGCACGGCTGCGCACCCAGCTGCGCCGGGTGCGTCCCGCAACAGTGGGTGAGCGGCTCGACTATGACGATATCATGATCGATCTGGCCGAGCATCGCGTCTATCGCCAAGGTGAACAGCTGCGCCTTGGGCCGACCGAATTCCGGCTTTTGACCGCATTCATGGAGCGACCAGGCCGGGTGTGGAGCCGTGAACAATTGCTCGACCGCGTCTGGGGCCGCGATATCTATGTTGATAGCCGCACGGTCGATGTACATGTGGGCCGTCTGCGCAAGGCGCTCAAGGCAGGGGCACATGGTGACCCGATCAGAACCGTGCGTGGTGCGGGTTACGCACTGGGATAGGGCGTATCGGGGATGAAGAGAGCGGCCACTCACCGCGCGTCCATATATCCTATAATCAGTATTATGTTAAATAAATGCATGTCGGACTTGGGGGACGTTTGAAGGTGAACCTTAAGGCTACGCCATAAAGTGTTATATTATCGTTCTTTTTTGCGCTTAGGCATGGCGAGATAATTGCCCTTCCGCCGCTTTGCCAAACCCCTATACTGCGCGCCAGAGGATGACATCATGCAAATACTGGTCCTGAACGGCCCGAACCTGAACCTGCTTGGCACGCGCGAGCCCGAGATCTACGGCGCGACCACGCTTGCCGATATCGAGGCGGCTTGCATCGCCCATGGCGCGACCATCGGGCTAACTGTCAGCTGTGCGCAATCCAATTGCGAAGGCATCCTGATCGATCATCTTCATGCCGCGCGCGGCACGATGGCGGGCGTGATCATCAATGCCGCCGCATACACCCATACATCGGTCGCGTTGCGTGATGCGATCAGCGCCATCGCTTTGCCGGTGGTTGAATTGCACCTGTCAAACACCCATGCGCGCGAGGCGTTTCGCCATGTCTCGCTGATCGCACCGGTCTGTGTTGGTGTGATCCAAGGTTTTGGCGCGCGCGGCTACAACTTGGCGCTTGATGCGCTCAAGGGCCATCTGACACGCGTTTAGCGCGTAATAGCGTGACAGGCTCTGCCCAATAGAAAACGGGGCAGCGCCATGCCCTGCCCCGTTCATCATTCAGCGCTGAAATCAGGGCTTAGCCCTTGGCGACCTTGGCCACTTCTTCAGCGAAGTTTTCTTCTTTTTTCTCAATGCCTTCACCAACTTCAAGGCGCACGAAGCCGGTGATTTCAACGCCGGCTTCCTTGGCAGCTGCACCAACAGTCAGATCAGGGTTGATGACGAAAGCTTGGTTGACCAAGGTGATATCAGCCAAGAATTTCTTCATCCGGCCATCGATCATCTTTTCGATCACGGCATCGGGCTTGCCCGACTCGCGTGCGATGTCGATCTGGACCTGACGCTCCTTGGCGACCATCTCGGGGTCGACAGCATCTTCGTTCAATGCGGCCGGGTTGACGGCTGCGACATGCATCGCGACCTGGCGGGCAAAGCTTTCATCTGTGCCATTGATGGCAACCAGAACGCCGATCTTGCCCATGCCGGGTGCGGCCGCGTTGTGGACATAAGATACCACGGTCTGCCCATCGAGCTTGGTCATACGGCGCAGGGCCATGTTCTCGCCGATCTTGGCGATGGCATCGGTGATGACGGTTTCCACGGGTGTGCCGTTGATCTGGGTTGCATTGAGCGTGTCCAGATCGGCTGCACCGAGTGCGGCCTCGGCGATGGCGGCGGCCATGCCCTGAAACTCTGCATTCTTGGCCACGAAATCCGTTTCGGAATTCACTTCAACCGCAACACCGGTGCCTGCGGCAACAGCCACGGCCACAAGGCCCTCGGCTGCGGTGCGGCCCGATTTCTTTGCAGCTTTGGCCAGACCCTTGGTGCGCAGCCAGTCAACGGCGGCTTCGAAATCACCATCGGTTTCGGTCAATGCCTTCTTGGCATCCATCATGCCTGCGCCTGTCGCTTCGCGCAGTTCCTTTACCATTGCAGCGGTAATCGCCATGAAAGTTCTCCTGAAATTCGGTCTGCGCGCGAGGCATGCCCCGCGCGCGTATCATTTGGATGACGAAAGCCTCAGGCTTCGACGGCTGGCTCTTCGGCGGCGGGTTCAGGCTCGACCACGTCGGTCAGCGCCTCTTCCAAGCTACCCTCTTCCAGCGAACCAAGATCGACACCAGCGGTCTGCAGCTGTGCCGACATACCGTCGAGCGCCGCGCGGCTGATCAGGTCGCAGTAAAGCGCGATCGCACGGGCAGCATCGTCATTGCCGGGGATGATGTAATCCACGCCATCGGGCGGGCAGTTGGTATCGACAACCGCGACCACGGGAATACCAAGCTTGCGCGCCTCTGCGATGGCGAGGTCTTCCTTGTTGACGTCGATGACGAAGATCAGGTCGGGCAAACCGCCCATCTCGGTGATCCCACCAAGCGAAGCCTGCAGCTTGGCCTGATCGCGTTCCATCCCAAGACGTTCTTTCTTGGTCAGACCCTCGACACCGGCGGCCATCAGCGCGTCGATTTCCTTGAGGCGCGAGATCGAGTTCGACACCGTCTTCCAGTTGGTGAGCGTGCCGCCCAACCAACGGTGGTTCATGTAGTATTGCGCGCAACGCTCGGCGGCATCGGCGATGGGCTTTTGGGCCTGACGCTTGGTGCCGACGAACAGGATGCGGCCGCCCTTGGCCACGGTCTCGCGCACGACGTTGAGCGCTTGGTCGAGCAATTCGACCGTCTGCGTCAAATCGATGATGTGGATGCCGTTCCGGTCACCATAGATGTAGGGTGCCATACGCGGGTTCCAGCGCTGTGTCTGGTGACCGAAGTGAACGCCAGCCTCGAGCAGCTGACGCAAAGAAAAATCTGGAAGCGCCATATCGTGTTCCTTTCCGGTTTGCGCCTAGGGCGAAGGTTCAGGGTTTCCCCAACCGGTGGACGCAACAAGGATGTCTCCCTTGGTGGCCCGCCTTCGCCTGTGAAGTGAGCGCGCAATTACGGGGTTTCAGGGGGCTTGGCAACCCCTACCCCTTTGGTTTGTGGGAAATACGCCCCTTGGACCCGCGCGGACCGGCAAGCCTGCGCCATAATGGGGGCGCTGCCCCCGTCGAGTGCCGCGACCCCCCCGGGATATTTATGAAACGAAGAAGCGGATAGACGCGCGCAAGGCGCAAGGCTAGAGCAAGGACATGGGGAAGACACCGGATATCTTGTGCATTGGCTCGGTCCTGTGGGACATCATCGGGCGCACCGATCACGCGATGCAGGCCGGCAATGACAAGCCGGGGCGCATCACCCGCCTGCCCGGTGGCGTGGCGCTGAATATCGCGATGACACTCACGCGTTTTGATCTGCATCCTGCGCTTTTGTCGGTGGTGGGCGATGATGTCGAGGGGCACGCGCTTTTGGCATATTGCCGCGCGATGGGGCTGAATTGCGACACGGTGTTGATCGATCCTGATCTGCCGACCGATCAATATATGGCCATCGAGGCGCAAGGCGGGCTTTTGGCGGCCTTGGCCGATGCCCATTCGCTGGAGGCCGCAGGCGCGCGCATCTTGGCCCCTTTGCAAGATGGGCGATTGGCCAACGCTGCCGCACCTTGGTCAGGGGTTGTGGCGCTTGATGGCAATCTGACCGAGGGGCTGTTGGAAGAGATCGCCCAAAGCCCTGCCTTTGGCGCGGCCGATCTGAGGATTGCGCCAGCCTCGCCGGGCAAGGCCGCGCGGTTGCGCCCCCTTCTTGAACATCCGCGCGCCACGCTTTACGTCAATTGCGAGGAAGCAGGGCTGTTGACCGGGACCAAGCCCGCGGGTGCCATGGCCGCCGCCGATGCGCTGATCCATGCCGGCGCGCGGCGGGTTTTGGTCACGGATGGACCGGGCGTGGCTGTCGCCGCGCAAGCGGATCAGCGGCTGGTGGCCCAACCGCCCGTCCTCACAGCGCGCCGCATTACCGGGGCGGGCGATACCTTCATGGCGGCCCATATCGCCGCGGAACTTGCCGGCGTGACAGGGCAAGCGGCGCTTGCGCGCGCCATTGCAGCGGCCGCCGCCTATGTCAGTTCGGATCAACCAGCATGACCCAATCACAGCCTCTCCCTCCCCTGCCCCTGCGCTTTGGCGAGGAGGTCGCGGCGGCCCGCGCGGACAACGCACCCATCGTGGCCTTGGAATCGACCATCATCACCCATGGCATGCCTTGGCCGCAGAATGTGGAGACCGCCCAAGCGGTGGAGGATGCCGTGCGCGCAGCCGGTGCCGTGCCTGCGACCATCGCGGTTCTCGCGGGGGAGATCCATGTTGGGCTCGACGACGCGCGGTTGCGCGCACTGGGCCAAGCGCGCGGCGTGGCCAAGCTGAGCCGGGCGGATCTGGCCGCCTGTCTTGCGCAGGGCGGCACAGGGGCCACGACAGTGGCTGCAACGATGATCTGCGCCGCAAGGGCGGGGATCGCGGTCTTTGCCACGGGTGGGATCGGCGGGGTGCATCGCGGCGCGGAGGAGAGTTTCGATATCTCGGCCGATCTGCATGAATTGGCGCAAACAGCTGTCACGGTGGTGGCGGCCGGGGCCAAGGCGATCCTTGATCTGCCCAAAACGCTGGAGGTGCTGGAAACCCTTGGCGTGCCGGTTATCAGTTTTGGCCAAGATGCATTCCCCGCCTTTTGGAGCCGGGAGAGCGGGTTGCGCGCACCGCTGCGCATGGATGACCCCGCGATGATCGCTGCCGCCCACCATAAGCGCGCGGCCCTTGGCTTGCCCGGTGGCCAGTTGATCGCCAATCCGATCCCTGTGGCCGATGAAATCCCAAGCGCCGATCTGGCACCGTTGATTGCCATGGCACAGGCCGAGGCCAGTGCGCAGGGCATCGCGGGCAAGGCCGTCACGCCGTTCTTGCTCGACCGGCTGTTTTCGCTGACGAAAGGGCGGAGCCTTTCGGCCAATATCGCGCTGGTGTTGAACAATGCGCGCCTTGGGGCCGCGATTGCCAAGGCCATGACCAAGGGGTGATCGCGCGGCGCTTGTGCCAGACCCGCGCGCGGCCTACATATGCCGGGTAAAGCGGCCTTTGGCCGCCGCGCTATTGGGCCGGACCCGACGAGAGATATGCAGCTACCACCCCCACCTCCGCCGCCACGCCGTGGCCTATTCGCATCGCTCCGGTCGAGCTTTTTCACCGGGCTGATCGTGATTGCGCCGATTGGGATCACGGTTTGGCTGATCTGGTCGCTGTTTGGATGGATCGACAGCTGGGTGCTCCCGCTGATCCCGAATGCATATAATCCGGCCTATCTGATCCGGCTTTATACCGGCATCGAGGTTGATATTCGTGGCATCGGCGTGGCCACCTTCTTGATTTTCACCATTCTGGTGGGGTGGATCGCCAAAGGTCTGATCGGGCGGTCGCTGATCCGCTGGGCTGAAAGCCTTGTTTTGTCGATCCCGGTGATCCGCTCGCTTTACTCAGGGCTGAAGCAGATCGTCGAGACGGTGCTGCAACAAGGCCAACAGAATTTCGAGAAGGCCTGTTTGATCGAACATCCGCGCAAAGGGGTTTGGGCGATTGCCTTTATCTCGACCACCGCCAAGGGCGAGATCGCGCGCCGCCATGGTCCGGAAGAGATGGTCTCGGTCTTCATGCCGACGACGCCCAACCCAACATCGGGTTTTTTGCTGTTCCTGCCGCGCAAGGATGTGATCGTGCTGGATATGTCGGTCGAGGATGCGGCCAAGCTGATCATCTCGGCGGGCTTGGTCTATCCAAATGGCGAGGGTGGCGTGAAAGTGGACCCGAAGGGCAAGTTGCCAGAAGCCGCGGAATAACCCGTCACGCCAGCGCCGCCGCCTTGCTGCGCGACGCGCGCCCCGTGGCATTAAGCAAGACCGCCTCCAAAACAAAGACACCGCCCAACAGGGTGGCTTGGCTGACGGTTTCACCGATCACCAGCCAGACCAAAAGCGGGGCCAGCATCACCTCGAGCAGCGAGATCAGCGTCAACTCGGCCGCCGGGACCACGCGACTGCCCAAGCTGTAGAGCACCATGCCAAAGGCCAGCGTGCCGGCACCCATCCCCAGCGACCAACCCAGATCAGCCACGGGCACGACCAGCGGCGTCAGGCTGAGCCATGCGCCCCCTGCCCCTGCGATCAAGCTGAAGATGCCGCCCAGCAAGACGATGGGCATGGCCGCAGTGGCACTCCGGCGCAGGGTGACGGTAAACACCGAAAATCCCGCCGCGCTGCACAGTGCGGCGATATTGCCGGGCAAAGCGCCCCGATCAAGCCCGCCTTGCACCATCACGGCGATGCCGATGGCCGCAACCCCGATCGAGACCCAAGTGCGCCCGCGCACTTTTTCACCAAGCACGGCCCAGCCCAAAAGTGCGGTGATGAAAGGCGAGGCGGAAAAGAGGAAAACCGCATTGGCGATGGTCGTAGATTGGATGGCATAGATCGCCCCGCCGAAGGCAAAGATTAGCCCCAACGCGCCGATGACCCCCGCAAATCCCACCTGCCAAAGCCCGCGCAGCCCATGCGGCCCATCTTGCCACAAGATGAACAGCGCGATGACCGGGATCATTCCCAAGGAGCGCCAAAACAAGATCGCCCAAGGCTCGGCCATGTCGATTTGACGGAAAATCAGCCCTTGCAGGGACCACAAAAGGGCCGCGGCAATCACAAGCCCCACACCGATCCCGTAGCGCATGTGATGTCCTGCGTGATGTTTCCCTCCCCATCTGCCGCCGCAATACAGGCGCAGTCGCGTTCGGATGCGACATGGGCGATTGCCGTTTTCAGGCAATGCGCCCAAAAACAAAACGGCGCCCGAAGGCGCCGTTTCTTTGGCTTGGGCGGGTCAGCTTAAGGGGCGACCCACCAGACATCGGGCTGCCAGCCGATCCAATCGCCATAGATCGGGATCACATCGGGAAAGCGCAGCTCGGCGCTATGGGCAATGCGGCTGACCGGGTTGTGCCAAAACGGCACGACATAGCGCTTGGACGTCAGGACACGATCAAGCGCGCGCACGGCTGCGATGTAATCATCTTGGCTTTCGGAATTGAGCATCCTGCCCACCATCGCCTCGATCGCGGGGTGGCAAGCGCCCATCAGATTGCGCGAGCCTTGCGTGTCGCGGCTGGCGCAGCCCCAATAGCTGTATTGCTCGTTGCCCGGGCTGAGCGACAGGCCATAGCGTTCATAGACCATGTCGAAATCGAAGACATCGCGGCGTTCGCGGAACTGGGCGGCATCCACGCGGCTGACGGTGACATTGATCCCCAGACGGGTCAGCGCCTCAGTATAGATATTGATGATCGCGTCATTCTCGGCCGAGCCGGTCTGAAGCAAGATATCGAAGGTAAAGGGCGTGCCATCGGGCTTGGTCATCACGCCATTTTGCACAGTAAAGCCTGCCTCTTCCAAAGCGGCCAGTGCGGCTGCGATGCCGGCGCGGTTGCGCTCCGACCCGTCAGAGACGGGCGTGACATACCCCTCGCGCGCGCCGGGCAAGAGATCAGCGGCGAAGGGGGCCAAAAATTCATCCACCCGTCCCGTCGCCGGGCCTGCCTGCATCGCCAATGGCGAATTGGCGAAATATGAGGTGATGCGCGGATCGACGCCGCCATTCATCGTCTGGTTGATGAATTCGGCCGGAAAGGCCTGGATCATGGCCTCACGCACCCGCCAATCGGCGAAATGATCGCGGCGCGTGTTCATCACGAGCCCCGTCATGCCCGAGGGGCGCTGGTGGTTGACTTCGGCCAAGACCACCTCGCCTGCGCGCACGCGGGGGAAATCGTAATTCGTGGCCCAGGCTTGCGCCGATGTCTCGCGCATGGTCGACAGGATTCCGGCGGTAAAGGCCTCGAACATGGCGGTGCCATCGGTGAAAAACTCCATCCGTACCTCGTCGATCACATTGGTGCCGCGCCGGAAGGGCAGATCGCGACCCCAGTAATCGGGGTTCCGCCTCAGGCTGACGAAACGCCCTGCTTCGAAATCATCGACGACGTAAGGGGCGGTAGCGATTGGCACGACATCGAGGCCCGACTGGGTGAAATCGCGCCCTTCCCATTGCGCGGCCTTCAGGATCGGGCGCAGCCCCATGATCATGGCCAATTCGCGGTCGGGTTCGGAAAAGCTGATCCGCACGCCGCGCTCACCGACCGCTTCGATCCCTGAGACACGCGTCCAAGCATTGAGGTAGCGCGGATGGCCGATTGTGCCGAGTGTCTCATAGGACCAGATCACATCGGCGACGGTGACCGGGCTGCCATCCGAAAAGCGCGCCTCGGGGCGGAGGATGAATTCCACCCATGCATGATCGGGGGCCACTTCGACCGATTCGGCCAAAAGCCCGTAAAGCGTGAAGGGTTCGTCCCACGACCGGCCCAGAAGCGATTCGTAGGCCAAAAGCCGCAACTGCCACGGAACCGAGCCTGCGCGGATATGGGGATTGAGGCTGTCGAAGCTGCCGGTTTCGCCGGTCACGATCCGACCGCCCGTGGGCGCGTCGGGATTGGCATAGGGCAGATGGGTGAAATCCGGCCCGAGGGCTGGCTCACCATACATTGCGATCCCATGCATCGGCTGCGCCATACCTGCCCCGGATAGGCCGATTGCGCTTGCGAGCGACAGGGCCGCGACCCCGACCATTTTCGCGAAACATTCTGTTCTCATGCTCGAACAATCCTCTTTGCTTCAAAGCGCATTGGCATAAGGCTACCGAGGGCGGGCGCACACTGCAAACTTTTCGGTTGGACAACGGCCAAGCCTTTGCTTATAAAGTACTCACTGCTCGATAGGTTTCTTGCCTGTATGAAACCTGCCTCAATAACTGAACGCCGGCCTTGTGCCGGCGTTTTTTTGGCCCCCGCGACATGCCATGCCCTGTTCCGTCCCTTGGCGGAGCGATAGGATTCGCGCGAAGGATTCACCGATCACAAGGACAGCACCGCCATGGCCATCAGCACCGATCTTTCCGGCAAGGCCGCGATCATCACCGGCTCGAATTCCGGTATCGGCCTTGGCATCGCCGCCGAGTTGGCGCGTGCCGGTGCCGATATCGTGCTCAACTCCTTCACTGACCGGGCCGAGGATCACGCCTTGGCCGAATCGCTTGGGGCCGAATATGGGATCAACGCGCGCTATATCGCCGCCGACATGTCCAAGGCCGCAGCGTGCCGCGATTTGATCGCACAGGCCGGGCGCTGCGATATCTTGATCAATAATGCCGGTATCCAGCATGTCGCCCCCATCCCCGATTTCGCGCCTGAGAAATGGGATGCGATCATCGCGATCAACATGTCGTCGGCCTTTCACACCACAGCGGCCGCCCTGCCGTTGATGCGGGCGGCTGGGTGGGGTCGCGTGATCAATATCGCCTCGGCTCATGGGTTGACGGCAAGCCCGTTCAAATCGGCCTATGTCGCGGCAAAGCACGGGGTGGTGGGGCTGACCAAGGTCACGGCACTTGAAACCGCCGAGGAACCCATCACCGCCAACGCGATCTGCCCCGGCTATGTGCTGACACCCTTGGTCGAGGCGCAGATCCCCGATCAGATGAAAACCCACAACATGGACCGCGACACCGTTGTGCGCGAAGTGATGCTTGCGCGCCAACCCTCGCGTGAATTCGCCACCGTGGCGCAGATGGGCGGCACGGCTGTGTTCTTGTGCTCGGATGCAGCGGCCCAGATTACGGGCACCACGATCAGCGTGGATGGCGGCTGGACCGCGCTTTAATCGCGCATCGCAGGCGGCAGGCCCGCGCGCACGGCGGCCTCGGCGGTCAACGCCAATACCTTGCGATCAGCAAAATCGCTGACCTTCAGGGGGGTGTGGTAAACCACCTCCACCCTGCCTTGGCGGGGTGCGGCCAGAACGGACAAGATCGCAGGCGTCAGAGCCATATCCCCCCACCAGCCATAAAAGCGCGGATCTTCGCCCACGGGCGGATGATAGATCAGCGTGACGGGTTGGATCTGCAAAATCGCGCTGAGCCGCTCACTATGAAAGGCTTGGAAAAGCGTGGTTTTGAACGGCAAGACCCGCCGCCCGTCGCTTGATGTGCCTTCTGGAAAAAACAACAGCCGATGGCCCGCGCGCAGGCGATCCTCGAACAAACGCGTCTGTGCGGCGGCATGGCGACGATCGCGTGCGATAAAGACCGTGCCGGTGCCACGCGCAAGCCAGCCGATGCCAGGCCAGCCCGCCACCTCGGACTTGGCGACTAAATAAAGCCGCTTGCCCGCATTCAGCACGAAAATATCCAGCCAGCCGACATGATTGGCCACATAGGCCCCCGGCCCGATCATCGGCTTGCCATGCATCACCCGGCCAAGCCCCAAGATGTGACAGGCCGTGACGCAAACAAACTGCGTGATGTAGGGCGTCACGGGGCGCGCTTGGCCAAAGATCAGCCGTTCGGGCAGGCGCAACACCAATAAAAGCGGAAAGCAAAATAGCAATAGGACGAACAAGGGCGTGCCGCGTAACGCGATGCGTAGCCAATCGGCCCAACCAAGCGGGCGCGGTGCGGGTTCGGCCAACCCATGCCAAGTCTGGCTCATTGCCCGCCACCCCGCTGATAGATCGCGCGCGACGTCGCGGGGATCTGGGTGACATCCATGACAAGGCATACATCCAGACAGTTGAAGGCACGATCGAGATAGGCCCCCTGCCCCACGACGCCACCCAAACGCAGATAGGCCTTGATCAGGGCAGGCACGGCGCGGATGGCCGCCGGGCGGTCAAGATCGGCCTCGGCGATCAAATCAATCCGCTGATAGCCCGCATCGCGCGCCACGGGGCGCAGTTCCGGCGGCGCCAGATGCCGGTGATGCAACAGCGACAAAGGTCCGGCCAAGGGTGCAGGATCGCATCCGTGAAAACTGGCCACGCCGAACAGCACCGCAATCTCGCGCGCAGCGATATAGCCCGCAAGCCCCGCCCAAAGATGCATCATCGCCGTGCCGCCGCGATAATCGCGATGCAGGCAGGACCGCCCCAGCTCCAGCAAACGCCGCCCGCTTTGCTTGAGGGCTGTCAGATCATATTCATCCTCGGAATAAAATTGTCCGGCCGCCTTTGCCCCATCCTCGGTCAAGAGCCGATAGACGCCGATGACCTGATCGCCCTCGGCCCTGCGGGTGTCATGCAACAACAGGTGATCAACATGTGCATCGAAGCGGTCGATCTCGCGCCGGGCATCATGATCGACCATGGGCCCATCCGCGCCCAGTTCGGCCACGAAGACATCATAGCGCAAACGCTGTGCGGCATGCAGATCGGCGCGATCTTGTGCCAAGCGAAGCTCGAAATGGCGATCATTGATCTGCATGATATGACGCGCGTAACCCCTGTGGCGATGGCTTTAGCAGGCCCAGACCCGCTTGCAAACCAAACACAGCCCTGCAAATCTGTCGCGGTGTTGCGTTAAACTCGTATTAACCGGTGGCGCTTAGCCTGAGGCGCAAGGTCCGGTGAGGATAGAATGGTTCAGTCGAGATATACGATCTGCAGGCGGATATGGCGCGCGTCCAGCACCTGCTTGCCCTCGTTCTCGAAATTGACCGTGATCTTTCCACCGATATTCGACTGTACCTGCCCAAGCCCCCAGTCCGGGGTGTCGGGCGCACGCACGAACATGCCCGGCTCAAGGATCGTGCTTAGATCGTCCTGCATGGAAAGGTCCGCCTCATGAATGACCATACGCCTCAAGGGCATCAAAGCCTTGCCGAATTGATTGCCTCGCGGCTGTGTCATGACCTCGTAAACCCGCTGGGCGCGATCGGCAACGGGGTGGAGTTGATCGAGATGACAGGGGCGGCGCGCGGGCCGGAAATGGCGCTGATCCGCGACGCGGTGCGCGATGCGCAGGCACGGGTGCGTTTCATGCGCATCGCCTTTGGCGCGGCCGCCCCAACCCAAATCCTTTCCGCGCGCGAGGCCAAGACAACAGCCCAAAGCCCTTGGCAGGGCGCGCGCCTGCATGTCAGCTGGGCCGTGGCCGAGGATTTGCCGCGCCACCGGGTCAAGATGGGCTATCTGATGCTGCTTTGCGCCGAAACGGCCCTTCCCATGGGCGGCGATGTCACCATCACGCAAGAGGCGGGCGGGCATCTGCGCCTGAATGCCAAGGCCCCCGCGTCACCCATGACCCAGCCCTATGGTCTGTGCTGCATTTCGGCATGAACGCAGCAGCACGCCCCCTGAAGGCCAGCGAGGCTCAGTTTCCCGCCCTGCATGCCACGCTTACGCTCTTCGATCTGACGTTGAATTACGTCGCAAGCGAGGACGGGCTGGTGATCGCGACCGCCTAAGCGCCTAAAGCGCCACCAATCCCGACCGAAAGCGGCGCATCTTGTCGGCGTAATTCCGGGCTGATTGCAAAAGCTTTTCCTGCGCTTCGGCATCCAATGCGCGCACCACCTTGCCCGGCATGCCCATCACAAGGCTGCCATCGGGGATAATCTTACCCTCGGGGATCAAGGCCCCCGCCCCGATCAAGCAGCCGCGCCCGATCACCGCCCCATTGAGAACCGTGGCCCCCATCCCGATCAGCGATCCATCGCCGATGGTGCAGCCGTGCAAAATCGCGTTATGCCCGATGGTGCAGTCACGCCCGACCGACAACGGATACCCCATATCGGTGTGAAAAATGCAGCTCTCTTGCACGTTGGAGCCTTCGCCAATGCGAATTTCCTCGTTGTCGCCGCGCAAGGTGGCACCGAACCAAACGCTTGCACCCGCGCACAGCACCACACGCCCCATCACATGCGCGCCGGGGGCAACCCAACTATCGGCATCAACGACGGGGGTGATCCCCTCCCAAGCGTAGATCATGGCTGACCCTCCTCGAATTGCTGGTGAAGATGGCGCACATGATCGGCCAGCCCCGGTTGTTGCGCGCGCCGTAGCCGCTCGGCGGTGATGATCGTTTTCAGCCGCGCAAAGCTCGTCTCCAGATCGTCGTTGATCAAGACATAGTCGTAGCCATCCCAATGGCTGATCTCATCCCAGCTTTTCTGCATGCGCTTGGCGATGACATCCGCCCCGTCTTGCCCACGGCTTTCCAAACGGCGGCGCAACTCGGGGATGGATGGCGGTAGGATGAAGATCGACAAAGTGTGCCGCCCCAGCGCCGAATTGCGGATCTGTTGCGCACCTTGCCAATCGATATCGAACAGCACATCGCGCCCGGCCTCGATCGCGGTGGCGACGGGGGACATGGGCGAGCCGTAGAAATGGCCAAAGACATGGGCATGTTCCAGCATCGCACCCTTGGCGACGAGGGATTTGAACTCAGCCTCGGCCATGAAATGGTAATGCTCGCCATCCACCTCGCCCGCGCGCGGGGCGCGGGTTGTAGCCGAGACGGAAAAGCGTAGCGACGGATCCCATGCCATCAGCATCTTGGCCAAGGTCGATTTGCCCGCACCCGAAGGCGAGGACAGGATGATCAACAGACCACGGCGGGCCATCGGGTCGGTGGCGGTCATGGTCACTCCACGTTTTGAACCTGTTCGCGGGTCTGGTCGATGGCCAGTTTAAGGTCAAGCCCCACAGCGGTGAGCGCGTGATCTTGGCTTTTGGAACACAGCGTGTTGGCCTCGCGGTTGAACTCCTGCATCAAGAAATCAAGCTTGCGCCCGACAGCGCCCCCTTGCGCCAAAAGCGCGCGCGCCGCGCTCACATGGGCGCGCAGCCGGTCTATTTCTTCCGTGACATCGGTCTTGAGCGCCAAGGTCACGAGCTCTTGCAGCAGCCGCGCCTCGTCGATCTCAGCACCCTCAAGCAAGCTTTGGGCAGCAATGCGCAGACGCGCGGCCTGTGGCTGCGCGCGTGCAGCGGCCAGCGCGTCCGCCTGATCGACGAGCGTTGCGATGTGATCGATCTGTGCC
>Ga0209137_1002174_pt1 | contig 17555 bp, 16 predicted proteins | sample SaaInl5LU_22_DNA_FD_184642 | JGI IMG/M metagenome (GOLD analysis project Ga0209137, IMG submission 184642) | Marine microbial communities from expanding oxygen minimum zones in the Saanich Inlet - ESP_105LU_22_DNA (SPAdes) (version 2) | ecosystem: Environmental > Aquatic > Marine > Intertidal... | reverse complement strand
CTCTTTGCTCATCGCTGGCTATGCATTAGGCTTTGCAGCAGGAACAATTTTGGGCTCATATATCGAGGGTATTCTTGGATTTGGAGATGTAGTAGTCAGAGTTTTTACACCCATTGACTCCCCCAACGTAGCCAAACCTCTCAGAGAAAAAGGATTTGGCGTAACAGTAATGAATGGTGAAGGAATAAAAGGCTCTGTTAGAATTTACTGGTGTATTATTCCTAAAAGAAAACTCAAAACGGTATTAAAAATAATTGAAGACACAGCCCCTAACTCATACATAACCACTGAGTTTGCTAACCCAATGTCTTTGAAAAAATAATACTTCACAAACATTTTAATTTCTTAAATTTATCGATAGCATTACGCTAACCTTTAACGATATATGTTTTTAACAAAAAAAAACGCTTTTGGTCACAATCTATTTTTAAAAAAGTGGCTAGTAAGAATTCTTGGAATTCTTTCGCACACTCGATTTAGAGGTATAGATAAAATGTATATTAGTGGTACTCACGTCATTGAAAATCTTCCAGAAAAAAACGTTCTATTTATTTCAAACCATCAGACCTATTTTGCTGACGTTGCGGCAATGATTCATGTGATAAATGCAACTCTAAGCGGAAGAAATAATAACATTAAGAATATCGGATACTTATGGAAGCCCAAAATGAATTTATATTTTGTTGCTGCCAAAGAAACCATGAAATCTGGCTTGCTGCCTAAATTAATGGCACACGCTGGCTCCATAAGTATTGACAGAACTTGGCGAAGCAAAGGAGAAAGTATTCAAAGAGAAGTTAAATCAGAAGATGTTTCAAATATTGATAAAGCACTTAATGACGGCTGGCTAATTACCTTTCCACAAGGCACTACAAAAGCATGGACCCCAGTTCGAAAAGGAACAGCTCACATAATTAAAAAGAATAAACCCATTGTCGTTCCTATCGTAATTGATGGATTTAGACGTTCGTTTGACAAAAAAGGCTTGGTAGTGAAAAAGAAAGGCGTTTTAAAATCTTTCGATATAAAAGATCCCTTAGAAATAAATTATGAAGCAGATACTATTGAAGACATTGTAAATAAAATAGAATTTGCTATTGAACAGCACCAGTCTTTAAAAAAGGTATAACTGATTTTAAAATACTTGAAAAATCACCAAAGCATACACTAGAAAGCGTATATACCTAAACAAAGACCACAATAAATAATGTTTAAAGTTATATTTTATTAAGCCACTAGCCATACTTACCATTGAGTGTGGTAAAGGAGAAACAGCTCCTAAGAATACAAATACCCCTCCCCATTTGCGTAGGTTAACAATATGCTTTGCTATTTTAACTTCAATGTAATTTTTGACTGCTGGTATTAGAAACAATCGCCCCCCTATAAAGTAAGATATTATCCCACCTAAATAGGAAATAGAAGCTAGAGTAAATAAAAATAAATAAGGTGAAGTAGACTTAGAAGCCCATGCAATAAAAACCTCAGGTGGCAACAAGCCTAAAACAGACTCTGAAACTATAAAAATTGAAAAAATAACAAGTGGAGAATAAGACTCTACTAGATTACTCAGTAATAAATTAATATCTATTACGAATGTGTCAAGAAGAAAAACTAAAGCTACAAAAAGCGCAATGAGAAAGCCTCCTTTGAATGCAGTGTCTTTTAAAAAAGTATAAAACCGTGTAATCTTAAAGTACCGATTAAGTAAACCCAAACGTTTAGACACACTATTCTTGACTGTATTTTCGCCGTTCATTTAATTGCCTTATGTTTTCTTAAAATTAAGAGGGTGCAAAAATAAGGTAAATTTTACGATTAGATACTCAAGATTTGCAATGAAAATAGAATTAAGATAGCAATAGAAATCACAATATATTTTTGGGCTACCTCAATAGACTGACTTGACCAACACGCTTTTGTTCATCGCCATTAGTATCAAAAGCATTCACTCTCCAAGTGTAAAGGCCTATTGGATGGTTTGAACTATCCCAACCGTCGTATATATCGGTGGTACTAAACACTACTTCCCCCCACCTATTATAAATCCACAATTGGTAATAATCAATCAAATGAGAATTGTAAACTACCGGCAGGTAAAAATCATTTTTACCATCCATGTTGGGGGTAAACGTATTGGGGAAATAAAACTCTAAACAACTATTAAAAATAAATTCTTCGTGTACACATTTACAACTCAACTCATCGTATGTATCAACTGTTCTACAATTGTCATCATCACAATCGGGCTGTACGGTAAATATGCTATAATGAATAAACTCTTCATAAAGTGTTGTGTCACATCCTGTAAATACTGTGTCAGAAAGCAATAAAAACATACCCGTGTCCAACGGACTACAGGTTGAATCTTCGGTTAAAAGAAAAGTGTAATCTAAGAATGAAGGCAGTAGAGATATATAGTTTAAAGTATCTACAATAACTGTATCACAACCTACAAAAGAGGTGTCAGAAGAAAGAAGGAATAAACCAGTATCTGCAGCAAAACAACTTTCTCCATAAAGTTGTGTAGTGAATCTTGTTAGTTGAATATCATCGTCAAAAATATAATTTGTAATGGTATCAATGAATGTAGTGTCACAGCTAAAAATCAACGTGTCTTTTTTAATTATTTGATCTACTAAACTTATATCACAAACAATATTTTCAATGTAGGCAGTATCGTATGTGTTAGTGTATTCAAAATTCACTTCTTGAGCACGGAGTTTCCATACAAATATGTCCTTGTAACCTTGAGAAGTAAGGGTTGTTCCATCAAAATTAGCCTCATCTTCAAAGAAACCGATAGCATATATATTACCAAAACCATCGGCACATATATCATTGGTTCTGTCATCATCATCGACAATAGTCCCTCCGACTTTTGCCCAAAGCCATTCCCCTATTCCATTTCCATCAAGCTGTGCCACAAATGCTGAGCTAGTTACATCTCCGTTGTTAGGAGGTAAAACGACTACATCTTGACTAAAAGTAATAGTATCTACAGTTGTTCCGCATACATAAACTTGCTTATTGTTATCGACAAACATTTGATAAGGTTTATCGACTCCAGAACTTCTAGCTCTTTTAGCCCATATCCATTCACCATCACGGTTACATTTTGCAACGAATACATCTCGTTTTTTCTTGTGGCTTAAAGTACTTGTTCCATTGGAAGCATTTGCGCCCTCAAAGACCATGGGGTTTCTGTATTCACCATTAATATAAACGTCATCGCAACGGTCAACTGCAACTCCATTTGCTCTATCGCCTTTATTACTTCCAACATTTTTTACCCATAACCAATTACCATCTTTATCCATTTTAAACAGAAAGGCATCGTAATCTCCTTCTGAAGTTACGCTGAAAGGACCATAAACTCCTGTATTTTGAAAGCCACCACAAACGTAAATATTGGAATACGAATCAATGGCTATCCTATTGTCTCTAGAACCTCTGACGTCGTATATGCCATCAAATTTATCCACCCACAACCAATTCCCATCAGGGTCTAATTTTCCAATATACCCTTTCGGATCACAGCTTTCACCCCAAGTCGGATTTGTAATGGTAAAACCGTCAAAATTTGCACTTAAGCCCGAGAAAAAACCAGTCACATAAATATAGCCATCGTCATCAACTTTTACATCGTAAGAATGGTCGTCAGCATCATAATACGGACAGTCAGGGCCACCGCCTGCTCCTTCATTTGCTCCAAATCCAATTGCCCAAACTGGATTTCCATCCGTATCTATCTTAGCTAAAAGGGAATTATCAGCGCTATTTAATCCTTGAGTAACACTTACAGCATTTGCTGAGCCAGGCACACCCAAGGTATAAGAACTCCAAAACGTTCCTGTAATAAATACATCTCCACCAGCTGTTACATGCATCCCTAATGCCCTATCGTCACAGCAACCGCCAGATTGATTGCCACCGGCTATTGCCCATAAAACATTACCCAACGAATCCATCTTAAAAACAAAGTTTTCTTTATTATTGCCACCAGTACTTAAAGGGTTATTCGTGAGTGTTATACTTCCAAAAGTTGCCGAATTATTAAAATACCCACTACAATAGATATAACCTAGGGAATCTGTTCCAATAGAAATGCCTTTATCGGATGTAGATCCTCCAAAAGACTTTACCCAATCTGTTTCTTGACTAAAAGAAACCAAAGGAATAAATAGTATGATTAAGTAACGCTTCATATTGCATCACAATTTAGATAAAAATTATTTATAAAATTTGACAGCAAAAATTTACCTATAAATTCATTTTTCTATTTGAATGATTAGTAAATAAATAGCTAATAAACACATGTTTTGTATAACTATTTTACGCGAAAGCTATACAAATCATGAAATTTAGTATATTTGCATAGTTTTGATATAAATACTTATGAAGAAATTATCATTCGCATTAACAATATTGTTAAATATATTTTCAATAAACACTAATGCTCAGTGTGAGGCTGATTACACTGTAATATTAAATAATTTTGAATTTGTTCCTTCAGAATTAACTATAAGTCCTGGTGAAACAGTAGCCTTTATAAATATTGAGGGTGATCATACCGTCAACGGTATAATTAACAGCATTACGGGAGAGCCTTTTAACAACCCTTACGACTATTTTTTAGATCAAACAACAGGAAATTCGGATGGTGTATGCATGGGAGTCATTGAATTTGATACGGCAGGAGTTTTTAATTTCGACTGTAGTGTAGGCTATAATGCACTAGCAGGCATGACCTTAAGCATTAATGTAGATGCATTCGATTTATACGATTTATTAAGTACAATTTATTTAATCGACAACCCCAATGTTCAGGATGTATTTCAATCGTTCTATGCCTTTAACTACTACACCGAAGGCTATTTGACCCAAGGCGGACCATGGACTATTTTTGTACCCAATGACGATGCAGTTAATGAAATTCTAGAATACATGAATTTGAACCAATTTGATGCTTTGAATATTCCAGATTTCACGGAAATATTAGAGTATCACATTGCTCCCGGAAGAGTGTTAGCTGAAGATTTGTACAATGGTTTACAGATTCCATCAGCACAAGGACAACTGCTAAACATCACTGAAAATAACGGTTCTTTTTATGTAAATAATGCAGAAATACTAACGACTAACTTAGAAGCGTATAATGGCGTAGTTCACGTTATTGATCATTGTCTTGCACCTACTGGCCTACCAGAATCCACTGTAATGGAGATAATTGCCAGAAGCGAAGAGCATCAAATTTTTGAAGAAGCAATTATTTCTGTGAGTTTCGACGATGATCTTTCAATACAAGCCTCCATTGACAATAGTATTGAAGGCCCAGGCCCGTTTACAGTGTATGCACCAACTGATGATGCTTTTCAGTTTTTTGCCCAAGAACTAGGCATGTCTACAGATGAGCTTTTGGAGTCTCAGTATATCTACGACATTGTGTTCAATCATATTTTTGATAATGAAATACCAAGTTCTGAGATGTATTCAGGAAATATTGCCTTTAATATCGATGGTATTGGAATAGAGTTTGATGTTATTGACAGTACTTTTTTTGTAATTGGCCAAGAAAACACTGCAGAGGTATTAATAACAGATTTATTAGCATACAATGGCATTGTTCATGTTGTAGATGCCGTAATAAGGCCTAACATTCCAGTTTTGGAGGGAAGTTGTGGAGTGTGGCGTTTGTTGCTACAATCAAATTCTTCAGAAGGTTGGGGTGGTGATGAATTGTTCTTATACGTTAATGGCGATTATGTAGAAACCTTAACAATTTATGAAGGTACAGAACCAAGAAACTTCAATTTTGGTATTGATGAAGATGATATCATAGACATTTACATTCAACCTGAGGCAGGATATAACAATAGTTACAAACTATTTAATGGAGACGGACAGCTAGTAGTTAGTCAAAACAGCTCACAAAACTATGGGCTCTCAAGTTTTACAAATATTAAAGCGTGTGAGGTATTTGGAGAAGATTATTGCGGTAAATTCAAAGTAGAAATGTTTAATGATTTTGGATACGGTTGGTACGGACCTCTAAAAATACTTAGAAATGGAGAGCTCGAACTATCATTGAGCATGCCAGTCGGTTACAAGCAGATTACAGAAATAAATGCTAACTACAATGATAGTTTTGATTTCGTAGTCAACAATCCAGTATTTCCTGAAGAAACTGGATATAAAGTCTTTTCAACAAATGGTCAGCTTATTGTCAATGAAAACACAGTAAATGTCGCGCCAAACAATGCTAATGATGTACCGTTTTGCACTACAATTTCTGATAGTTGGAATTGTGTAAACGATGCTTGTGTAGACCCATTGGACGGTTCAGGTGCCTATTCATCGCTCAACGATTGTCAACAGTCTTGCGAAAGTATGTCGTCCATTGACGAGCACATAATAGATGTTTCTATTTATCCTAATCCATCATCGAATGTATTTTATCTAAGCATTAACGGATACGATAAACACAGTCTAAACATCACTAATTTAATTGGAAAAAATATTTACTCTGAGAAAATCAATGTAAAAGGAAATTATACCCATCAAATTGATTTATCAAACTTTCCAAAAGGTATTTATAATTTAACGGTGAGTACTGAAAACAAAGAAATAAACCACAAACTTATTCTTCACTAATTAATGTAGGATAAAATTTGAGGTAAACTTTAATCAAATCTAGTGAAATGAAAGATTTTGAACTTAAATTATTTAATGCAACTATTGGGGAGAATACAAAGCAAAAGGTTGAAAGATTTATACTATTTATCTCTGTAATAAGCTTTTTTGTACACCTTGCTCTGATTTATTTAGCAAAAGCAAATATCCTTTCAATTGACGACTCACATGGCTTACTGTCAAGTCCAATTGCGGCAATTTATACCCCTTTCTCCTTTATATTAGCATATGAAATATATTTATTGATTTATTATCTGCCCCGATCAATTACAACCTATATCTCTAAACAATACGAAATAATTACTTTAATAATCATCAGGCGAATATTTAAAGACATTTCTAATCTAGATTTAAGCCAAAGTCTTTTCTCTAACGAAGCTAATACTCAAATATTTATAGATTTAGGTACATCCTTAATACTGTTCTTACTCATCTATCTTTTTAGGAGAAATTCATTAAAATTTATATCGCCCTCTAACACAGAAAATTTAGAGCGATTTATTAAAATCAAAAAATGGATGTCTGCTTTACTAGTGCCAATAGTTATTATACTAGCGTCTTACCATTTTATTTCATGGGTAAGTGGTGTTTTCGAAACTCCCTTGCTCAACACTCAAATGATATCAATCAATAATTTATTCTTTGATGAATTGTTTCAACTGCTAATAATTGTTGATGTGTTACTACTTTTATTTTCATTCTTCAATTCGGATCTCTTTCATAAAATCATGAGAAATTCTGGTTTTATTATCTCTACAATACTCATACGAGTATCCTTTTTTACAGATGGAATTTCAAATGTAATACTTATCATTTCGTCCTTATTATTTGGTCTACTGATACTTATAATTTACAACGAATGTGAAAAACGAGAACTGTTTAAAAGCTAGTGAATAGATTATTTACAAACAGCTATTGCATAAGTAAATTATGTCTACATTTATTTTTAAATAAGTAATTCATACAACCTAAATTATGGACACTCAGATATTATTAACCGTCATTTTATTGATAATTGAACTCATTGCTTTTGCATGGTTAATTAACGACCTAAATAAATCGAAACAGAAACAAAATAAAATTATTGAATTAGAAAATCAGATCCTTAAACTAGAAGGCTCAATCTTAGAACAAGAGCAGAATATTATACTTGAAATCAAAGAGCTAAAAACCTTTCTAAGGAAAGATTCGAAATAATGCAAATCATCAAGTATTCAAACTCAAATTTTACAACATTATACAACCTAACATCTTAAATACATGAACTTTTTTGAAGTAGTAGATAAACGAAGATCCGTAAGACGTTTTACAGAAAGTGAAGTGCCTGAATCAGTTATGAGAAAATGCCTTAAAGCAGCAATCCTCGCTCCTAACTCATCCAATCTTCAGCCCTGGGAATTCTATTGGATAAGAGACGAAGAAAAAAAGAAAAAAGTTGTGGAAGCCTGCTTTTCTCAAAATGCCGCTAAAACTGCTAAAGAGATAGTAATTTCAGTTTCAAGAATAGATACTTGGAAGAGGAACCGAAATATGATAGTAGAGGAATACGAAAAAAAAGGTAAGCTACTTCCATTGGTAGATAAATACTATAACAAATTAATACCTATGGCATATACTCATGATCGTTTTGGAATTTTTGGACTACTAAAACGATTCGTATATATCTTTTTAAGCATTGTAGGCTACTTCAAACCCATACAAAGAAGTCCGCTAACCAAGCACCAATTATTTGAATCAGTAACAAAATCCACTGCCCTAGCCTGTCAGAATTTTATGATGGCTCTGGTAGCTGAAGGCTTTGACTCTTGCCCTATGGAAGGTTTTGACGAAAAACGGATTAAAAAACTACTTAAATTGAACTGGCAAAGCCATGTAGTAATGATATTTGGAATTGGAGAAGCCGATAAAGATGGCGTATATGGCGAACGCTTTAGAATTGATGATAGGTTAGTGATAAAAGAAGTTTAATCTTCTTCCTTCTAATAATGTTTAGATACCCAACTGTCTATTTGTTGAAACAGAGGTAATAAATCTTTACCGGCATCCGTAAGCGCATATTCAACTTTTGGTGGAATTTCCTTGTATACTTTTCTAGTAACTAATTTGTCACTCTCCATTTGCTTAAGATGTTCTGTAAGAACCTTTCTAGAAATCCCATGAACTAATGTAACCAATTGACCAAACCTTAAATGTCGATTTCTAAGATTGTAAATAATGGCTAATTTCCACTTTCCGCCAAGCTTATCAGTAAATATACTAGTAGGGCATTTATGATTAATATCGTCCATTTTTTTAATTGTTACTTTTATGTAACTAGATTTTTTTAGGTTACTTATTAGTAACTGTTACTTTACGACACTATTAATAGTTACCTTGCGAAACTATAACAAAAAACTAAACTAACAAAACATTATGAAGAATTTAAGAGCGCCAAAGTGCAAATGTGGTAAAACACAAAACCCTAACGGAAACTGTGATGGGTCACACGCAAATTTAAGAAACAATACTTTCAAAACTACTTTTGGAATACTAGTTGTTTTACTAGGATTATTTTTTCAAAGCTTTACTGTAAGTGATAATTTGAAAATTAGAAAGAGTTCTATCCAATGGAAAGGCGAAAAAGTAGTCGGTTCTCACATGGGAACTATTGAGTTAAAATCAGCGAACTTAGTTTTTGATAAAGAAAGATTAAAAGGCGGAGAATTTGTAATGGACATGACAAGCATTGTTTGTACAGATTTAACTGGTGATTACAAAAATGATTTGGAAGGACACCTTAAGTCAAATGACTTTTTTGGAGTAGAAAAATTCCCAACATCTAGCTTACAAATTTTGAAAGTTGAAGAAGCTAAAAAAAATCAATACAAGATCAATGCAAAACTAACCATCAAGGGAATCACTAAGGACATTGTATTTGTTGCAGAACAAAATGACAATATGCTAAACGCAGTGATAAATATTGATAGAACTGAATTCGATATTAGATACGGTTCTGGAAGCTTTTTTGATAGCTTAGGAGACAATATGATTTATGATGAGTTTGAAATCAAAGTGAGTTTAGAAATCTAAAAACACCTTTAAATAAAGAGTTTGTCTCTCTTAATAATTTATCGAAAGTAATTGTAAATTTATATGTATTTATTAAAAAATATATAAGTAAAAATGAAAAGATTAGATTTTATAAAAAAGACTATTATTTCAGGAGCTGCCGCCATGGCAGCTCCTTTAGTACTTAAGTCAAAGACAGAGAAAACATCGACTTATGATACGTTAAGCGAGCAAGTTGGTTTTAACCACATGCCAAATAGTGAGATCATAACAGAACGTACCGTCTTACACAAAGCAAACACCCGCGGCAATGCCAATCATGGTTGGCTTGAGGCTAACCACACCTTCAGCTTTGCTAACTACCGCAATCCAAATAGAATGAACTTTGGCGTGTTAAGAGTACTTAATGACGATACTATTGCTGGTGGAAGAGGATTTAATACTCATCCACATGATAATATGGAGATAATTACCATTCCGCTTGAGGGTGACCTTCAACATAAAGACAACATGGGTAATGGTACCGTAATTAAAAACGGAGACATTCAAGTAATGAGTGCTGGTACAGGAATCACTCACAGTGAATTTAATGCCAATAAAAATGCTCCAGTAAAACTTCTACAAATCTGGTTGTTCCCAGACAAGAAAAATGTGACTCCTAGATACGATCAACTTTCTTTAAAATCCATAAAAAGCCCGAATTCATTTTATCAAATCTTATCACCCACTTCTTCTGATCAAGGAGTATGGATACACCAAAATGCCTGGTTTAGTCTTGGTGAATTTACCAAAGATGTCGAAATCGACTACAAACTAAAATCAGAGAGAAATGGCGTTTATGCATTTGTTATTGAAGGCAAAGCCACTATTCAATCTCAAAAGCTAGAAAAAAGAGATGGTTTTGGTATTTGGAATACAAAAAATATTAAAGTTTCTGCTAACAAAAACGCTAAGATTTTGTTAATGGAAGTACCAATGACTATCTAAAAGTTGTCACCACAACTCTACTGAACAAAATCACTGCATTTATAGATAGTAAATTGCTTTGAATGATTATGGCCCCAAATATACTGTAGCGTCTTTTAAGATATAATTACAATGGTAAATATCATCAGCGTTAAGTTTTAGTATGCCTCGCATAGTTACCACCTCATCCATGATAAATACCTTATTCTTGGATTTCATATCTAACTCTATAACGGTTTCAGGACCTCCTACTCCACAGAAAAAACAAGAGGAAAAAGGACCTTTTGAAAGGATATAATAGTTATCCGTTGGATCAATCGCTAAAACAAAGCCTCGAATGATGATTTCTTTACCTTCTAATTCTCTGACACTAGGTCCAAAATGAGGGTATAAAAAGTACTCATCTACTTCATCCATATAAACATCTGAAAATGAAATATCAGATAAGGTTGACCAATCTATTACAGTTTGAGAATAACTAAACTGAAAACAAAAGCAAAAAATAAGTATCGCAAGTCTATGCATTTGAAAGTGTTTTAGGGATGTTAACGTTATAAACAAGTATAGTAGGAATTAATGATGCTCCAAAACCTATTAGCAAAGCTATTGGTAAAAGCCAAAGTTCTTCACTTATTACATAAAATTGAAAAGAGTCGAAGGCATATTTTTGCTCTACAAACAGCGACATCAAAACTAAAATCAGTCGACTACTCAACAAACCTAAAATTGTTCCTACTAAAGATAGTGTCATTCCTTCTAGAAGTATAAGTTTTACTAACTGCCATTTGGTGGCACCGTGCACACGCATTAACGCTAATTCATAACGTCTTCTTTTCAATGAATTATATAAGCTGATAAAAATACTTAATCCTGAAACTACAATTATGATAAAGGCAATGCTATTTATGGTTTGCACACCAAATCCCAATAAAGCCGTTAGTCGACTAATTTCAAGAGCAGGTAATGCTGCTTGAAGATTGGTTGTCTCATTAATTTTTCTAGGAATTTGAATAAAACCAATTGGGTTTTTGAATTTTACCAACATGGCAGTTATCATGGCATCTTCTGGAATGCTTAAATCATCTGAGGTATCGTCGAGGTGGTGGTCATGGTCGTGATCGTGGTCACAATTCTGATGATCGTGGTTGTCTTCAATAGTTTGGTGGGTATGAACTTTCCAAACGCTTTGTGTATTGGTTAAAATAAGCTGATCTAGGGCCGAATATGAAGGGTCAAGTATTCCTACCACCTCGTAAGCATAATCATCATGAACATGCCCCCCGTCTACTAATCCATGTGTTCCGTAAAATGTATCGCCTAATTTTAATTGATTGTTTTTCGCTACTCTACTACCAACAACTACTTCAAGACTTTTACTCCACAAATTTCCTTCCTTCAAAGTTACTTCGTATAATTCAGGGTATTGGTGGGTTGTTCCCACAATTCGATAACCGTTGTACGAGTCGCCAAAGGAAAGCGGTATCGTAAAATCAACCAATGGGTTTTTATTTATTGTATTTGCTTCCTCATAAGATATATTTCCAGTAGGATTATCTATGTGGTAAATGCTGGAAAGAATTAATTGCAATGGACTTCCTTTGGCACCTACTACCATATCAATCCCTCTTAAGTTTGACTTAAGCTGTTGTTCAATTTGGTTATTCAAAAGTAAAAGCAATGAGATAACTCCCACACCAAAAGTCATTAGCAACAAACTAAGTGCCGTGTTTAGAGGGTTACTTATGAGATTCTGCCAACTTAATCGCCTTATATTCATAACGTAATAGAGTTTTTAAATTGACGTTTAAGCCTGTTATCATGCGTAATGATAATCAACTGTGCATTGGTAGAAGCCGCTTGTTCTTTGAGCAGTTTGGTAATCTTCTCGCAATTGGTATCATCCAAGCTTGAGGTCGGCTCATCCGCTAAGATTAAGTCTGGATTTTTGATGACAGCCAGAGCGATAGCTGCTCGTTGCTGTTCGCCTTGGCTCAATTCATTGCTTTTACAGTTTAGCTTATCGGCCAAACCTATTTCTTCTAAAAGATGAATAGCACGGTTTTTGTCTTGCTTGTTATTGGACAAATAAAGTGATAAAAGAAGATTGTCCAAAACCGAAATATTTCTAACAAAATGCGGTTTCTGAAAGACCATTCCGATGTGTTTACCCCTAAATTGATCAAGCTCTTTTGAAGGTAAGTCATGATACATTTCACCATTAAACTCTACCTTTCCTGAAACAGGCTGTAATAAACCGGCTAAAATTTGAATCAAAGTAGTTTTACCTACTCCCGACTGCCCCAATATTAACAGATCTTCTTTGTCTTGCAAATGAATATCTGGAAAAGAAAGCTGAGTTTTTCCGTCGTAAGTATAAGTTAATGATGTTGTTTTTAGCATCGTATGCTATTGAATTGATATTAAAAAGTTTACTATTAGTTTATCGCTCTACAAATTTTACTAAATCGAATTACAAATCAAAGCATATTAACACTGGTGATATATTTTTTATCAACACTTTCAATACTACTTAAAAAAACGGTTAAAAAAATAGCGAGTTGGTTTAACTCGCTATTCTGAAACTAAATTTTTTAACAACTATTTTTCTATCATCATTCTCTTTTCAATACTTCCGTCATTGAATATGTAGAACAGTAATTGATTCGGTTTAGTTGTTACTTTTTCACCTAAAATATTAGTGATTTTCACTAACTCTTTTGAGTTTGTATAGTCGGCAATATCAGCTGGTTGAGAACTGTTTAAATAATCTGCAAAACTAAATGAATCAGCACCAGAGCTCATCATACTATTGATGTAATCTAAAAACCCTTCTGGTAAATCACCATTATTGATGGCACTCAAAAGACTTACGTCTAACGAGTCGTTTCCACATCCGAATAAATAGGCTATATCCTCTTCATTGACTATCTCATCTTGATTTAAATCCATGTTTAGTAATTCCGTGAAATCCAATACATCCATTCCAAAGAGATCATTCTCAATAGTTAGGATAAAACTATCGCATTCAAAAACATAATTTTCGTAAACCACTTCTTCTTCATTGCCCAAATCATCGTTCCATTCGCTTTCGTCACACCCCAATAAAATAGCTAAAAGGTTTTCTTCTGAACCAATTCCAGAGTTTTCTATTTCGTATTCTTCGAGCATTACGTCAAAATCTTCATCGGTGAAGCCTAACATCCATGGAGAAATAGAGATTAACTCCCCGTTACATTCAAATACTATAAAATTAAAAGAGGTATCAGCAGGATTATTGTTTTCATCTTCCCATTCAATATCATTACACCCAAGTAAAAAGTATAGCATCTCTAAATCTAGATCGTTTATAAACCCATCATTGTTCAAATCTGAATTCATCATATCGAAAAAAGATTCCTCACCCATATCTAAATCTCCTAAAGGGAATTCCATGTCTTCACCAAAACAATCAAAAACAAATACTAACTCATCTCCATTTGAATCACCTTCGCCATTGCCTTCACCTTCTCCGTTTCCTTCACCCTCGCCTTCGCCGTTTCCTTCGTCTTCATATAATACCCACTCGTTACCATTAAAGGCAAGACCATAACAAAATGAGCAAGTGAAATCTAATCCAATAAATGGATTTATTGCTGAAACTTCAACACATAAGATATCAAGTCCAGAGCTATCTGGAATTAAATCGAAAGTTGGATTACTTAAGTTACTGTTAATCAAATTGCCTTCTGCGTCTATTAAAGTCCAAACGTAGTTTACAGACTCATTTTCGCCAACATTGGTTTCAATTTGTATAGAAGAGAAATCATCACTTGATTCTAAATAAACTTCAAAAAAATCACAATCAAAATTTTGAGCATATCCAGAGAAAATAACAAAATTGAGTAGTACAAAAGAATAAAAAGACTTGAACTTCATAAGTATAAGTTTAGTGTTAAAGTTATTTTTTACTGTACAAATATAATTAATTATCACCTATTAATACGGGCAATTATTTTGTGTACATTAAAAATAGTACAATTATTTTTTTAGATAATTCTGTAAAAATCTGCAGCCTGCTACTTCACTAAACTATTGAATCCGTTAAAATAGTACTTACATTTGCATAACTAAAACCGTAACAAATTCGTTTGCAAATGAAAAGTGATATTCAAGATATCTATGGCTTCATGTTTGAATCAGAATTGATAGATGAAATCGTTGAAATGGGTAAATTACACCATGTTAAAGAAGGAGAAGTAATTATTGATTATGGTCAAAATTTAAAAGGAATGCCTCTTCTTCTTGATGGCGCCATTAAAATTTTACGAAAGGATAACGATGGCGATGAACTCGCTTTATATTTTCTTGAAATTGGTGATTCGTGTACAATGACAATGAATTGTTGCATGGGACAACAAACGTCTAAAATTAAGGCCGTAGCGGAAACAGATGCAAAATTCGTTACTGTTCCTGCAATTCAAATGAAAGAGTGGATGAAAAAGTACCAGTCTTGGATGGCTTTTGTTTTTGAAAGCTATAACAACAGATTCAATGAAATGCTTGAAGCAATTGACAACCTTGCCTTCAGTAACATGAATGATCGATTGTACAAATACCTTAAAGACCAAGTGTTAATTCGTAAGGCTACAAAACTTCAGTTATCTCATCAGGATATTGCTTATGATCTAAATACTTCTAGAGTTGTCATTTCAAGACTTCTTAAGAGCCTAGAAAATGATGGCTTCATAGAATTAGGCAGGAATAACATTACGGTAATCGAATACTAAATCAATCGATTTCTACCGTTAAACAAAGCTCATTCTTATAAGTTTGTTTTTTATGTAACAAATGTTGCTGTGTAAGCTAATTTACTTTTCTTACTTTGCATCTTTCAAAAAACAACCTATGACTGAAATTTTAGGATATGTTGGTGCCGTGTTTATCGGAATAGTATTAGGCTTAATTGGCGGAGGGGGTTCTATTCTTACAGTTCCGATTTTCGTCTATGTGTTGGGCATTGAACCTATTTTAGCTACAGCTTATTCCCTTTTTGTTGTAGGGAGCACTGCCTTTGTTGGCACAATTAGAAATACACTGGGAAATACCATTGATTATAAAACTGGAATAATATTCGCTATCCCTACATTTATTGCTGTTTTTCTCACCCGAAAATTTTTAATTCCTGTAATACCAGAAAGTTTATTTTTTATTGGAAATTTTGAAATCACCAAGAGCATAGGAATAATGATGTTCTTTGCTTTAATCATGGCACTGGCGGCTTTTTTCATGATAAAAGGAAGAAAAGACACATCACAAAAAGATCAAAAAACAGAATACAATTACCCCTTAATAATAGTAGAAAGTATAATTGTTGGAGTACTCACAGGAATCGTTGGTGCTGGTGGTGGCTTTTTAATTATTCCAGCCTTAGTACTCTTAGCTAAACTTCCAATGAAAAAAGCTGTTGGCACTTCATTAATGATTATTGCCATTAAATCTCTAATTGGATTTGTAGGTGACGTGCAAAACTTTGACATTGATTGGGCATTTTTATTTTCATTCACTGCTTTTTCAATTATTGGTATATTCATAGGCATTTATCTAAATAAATTCATTGATTCTAAAAGTTTAAAGAAAGGGTTTGGTTGGTTTGTCTTGATAATGGCGATATATATTATACTAAAAGAAATTTTATAAGTAACAATTGTTACTGTACACACAATAAAAAGACAATAAATTTGCATTAAAATTAACAATGATGAAAGTTGAACAAATATATACTGGATGCTTAGCTCAAGGAGCTTATTATATAGAAAGCAATGGAGAAGCTGCTATTATTGATCCATTAAGAGAAGTGCAGTCGTACATTGATTTGGCAAAGTCAAGAAACTCAAAAATTAAATACATTTTTGAAACACATTTTCATGCCGACTTTGTGTCTGGGCATGTAACTTTGGCACAAAAGACTGGCGCACCAATTATATATGGCCCTAATGCCGATCCAAAATACGACTGTATTATTGCTACTGACAATCAAGAATTTAAGTTGGGTGCTGTTACGATAAAGGCATTACACACCCCTGGCCACACCATGGAAAGCACTACTTATCTTTTGCTCGATGAAAACAATAAAGAACACGCCATATTCAGTGGAGACACATTGTTTTTAGGAGACGTTGGACGACCTGATTTGGCTCAAAAATCAGCCGATATGACGCAAGATCAATTGGCTGAAATACTATTTGATAGTCTAAGAACTAAAATCATGACTTTGCCAGATGATACAATTGTATATCCTGGACACGGAGCCGGATCGGCCTGTGGAAAAAACATGAGTAAAGAAACTGTAGGCAGCCTTGGCGAACAAAAGATAACTAATTATGCTTTGAGAGCCGACATGACTAAAGAAGAATTTGTAAAAGAATTAAACGATGGTTTGCCTCTTCCTCCAGCATATTTTCCTCTAAATGTTAAACTTAACAAAGAAGGGTACGAAAATATAGAAGATGTACTAAAGAAAGGCGAAAACGCTTTAAGTTATCAGGAGTTTGAAATTGCAGCAAACGAAACAGGCGCTATTGTACTAGACGTTAGGCATCAAAATGATTTTGCAAAAGGACATATTCCAAGGTCTATTTTTATTGGAATTGATGGCGGTTTTGCTCCATGGGTAGGCGCGTTAATTAAAGACATTAAGCAACCCCTACTTCTTGTAACTCCTGAAGGAAAGTTAAGAGAAACAATCACAAGACTATCAAGAGTTGGTTTTGATAACGTGATTGGATATTTAGATGGAGGCTTTGAAGCTTGGAAAAAAGCAAACAAAGAAATCGATTTTGTGCAAACCATTGAGCCTAACAAATTTGCAG